>JGI2173J19968_10000019_pt1 | contig 65307 bp, 50 predicted proteins | sample DeeMarSWOR136_30_FD_19968 | JGI IMG/M metagenome (IMG submission 19968) | reverse complement strand
ATGGGAAAACCAATCCCAATTTCAAATGTATCTATAGATTCAATTCCTGTTCCAGATGAAAAAATCTATAATTCAAATGAATTTTACCCCGGAGATTTGTATACTAAAGTTGGAGAATACAATTTTAGAGGCTATAAAATTCTAGTCCTTCTGTTACACCCCATACAATATAATCCCTCAACTGGTGAACTTTTTTATTACGAAAATATTAAGGTAAATATCGAATTGATTAATGATGATAGAGCAAATGATTTATTCAGAGGTCTTGAAAAAGATAGAAATGAAGTTATAAAAAAAGTAGACAATCCTGAAGTTGCAATAGATTATAATGAAAAATCTAAAAGCTCTACAGATGATTATGAACTTTTAATAATTACTAGTGATTCTTTTAAAGATGGTTTTAATTCTTTAAAAGAAACTCACGATTTAAGTGGTACACCTACAATTATAAAAACACTATCTGATATTGGTAGTTCTGATTTAGAGGACATTAGAAATTATATCAGAGATGCTTACATCAATTGGAGCATTGATTATGTCCTTATTGGTGGAGATAGCAATGTTATTCCAGCGCCTATTTTATGGGTTTATGGTTTAGATGAAGAAACCGATCCATATGAAGACTATATGCCTTCAGATTTATATTATGCTTGTTTAAATGGACCTTATAATTATGATGGTGACGATAAATGGGGAGAACCAACAGATGGCGAAGGTGGTGGTGATGTTGACCTTTTTGCAGATGTATTCGTCGGAAGAGCTTGTGTTGGTGACACGTCTGAAGTGAGCAAATTCGTAACAAAAACAATATCTTATCTATCTAGAAACCCTGATGATGGATATCTTTCTAATGCTTGTTTTGCTGGTGAATATATGGGAGATTATGGAATTGCTACTTGGGGTGGTAACTACATGGATCAGCTTATAAACTACTCATCTGCAGATGGCTATACAACAGTTGGAATAAATGCTAGTGAATATAACATAATTACTCTCTATGATAGGGATTATCCTGGTCACTATTGGCCACCTTCAGAAATGATAAGTATGATAGAAAATGGCGTTCATTTTATAAATCATGCTGGACACTCTTCAAATGATTATAATATGAAGCTTATTAATTATGACGTTGATTTGCTAACAAATGAGAATCTTTGCTTTGTATATTCTCAAGGTTGCATGGCCGGAGAATTTGATCAAGGGGATTGTATTGCAGAGCATTTCACAGTTAAAACTAACTATGGAGCCTTTGCTGGAATTTGGAATGCAAGATATGGCTTTTTCTGGTCTTATAGTACTGATGGTGATTCACAGCGATTCCAAAGACAGTTTTGGGACGCAATATTTGGTGAAGATATGCCAGAATTAGGCAGAGCAAACCATGATTCAAAAGAAGATAATATCCCAATTATTAATAGATCGATGATAAGATGGTGCTATTATCAAACAAACTTGTTTGGTGATCCATCTATAAATATTTTAGAGGCAAGTGGTAATACCGCTCCAGATAGACCTGATAAACCAAATGGCCCCTCAAATGGTTTACCATTCTTAAAATATATTTACAAGGTATCAACAACTGATCCTGATGATGATAAGGTATATTATAAATTAGATTGGGGTGATGAGGAAATAACTGATTGGATTGGACCAGTTGAATCTGGAGAAATAGTTGAAGAAAGTCATAAATGGACTGAACTAGGTTCATATAATGTAAAGGTAAAATCAAAAGATGAACTAGGTGTTGAAACTAGCTGGTCTGAACCATTAACTGTTAAAATCTCATTTTCAAGATATCATAGCAGACAATATACAAATATCTTACTACTTAAGATCCTTCATTTCATCGTCCATCAATTTTTCTAATTTTTTGTCAACATTTTGCTTTTTTGCAATATTTTGCATTTCAGTGATAATATTTTCCCACAAAACTTGTTGAGCCAAAGCATAATCCCACATATCAAGCCTTTTTGCACCATCACCTTTTTTAAATTCTTCAATAAATTCCTTTTTATCATCATCGTTCATTATAAGTTTCCTCCTATTCATCTACGGTTTTCATAGGGCCCATTTTCATTTGTGCAATCATTGACATTTCATTAATTAATTCATCCCAAATTGATACCTGTTCTAATGCAAAATACCACATATCTAGTTTTATTGCAATTTCTGCTTTTTTGAAGTCTTCAAGGAACTTTTGTTTATCTTCTTCTTTCAGAGATTGTCCCCTCTTTGATTACATATAATCATGAATCTAGTATTTCAATTTTTCATAATAATTATTTAAAATTGTATGATTAAAAATATTTTTTAAATCTAATATTTAACTGACATCAGCATTTTTCGTAACTTTGCAAGTAACATTTAAATAATGTATATCAGATGAAAATATTGGAGGAGGTGTATAAAAAGTGGATAAACAGAGGATTTTGTTAAATAAAACTCTGGTCGTATTTATTATGTTCTTATTTCCTTTAACCACAATAAATTCAGAATCATTTATGAATATAAAAAATCATCAATTAGAAATTGTTGGAGATAATGCTATAATAAATCTGAATTATGAAAATTTTGATAATTTTTGTTTGGATAAAACTTATTATTTGAAAAATCCCTGTCCTTTAATTAATAGTGATGACTATGATGATGCTGGTTATAAAAAGGATACCGGAAATATAATTGAAGATTCTCTACCTATATACCCTGGCGAAATAATTGATAACTGGCCAGGTCGTGGAAGAACCGGAAAACTTAGTTCAGATGATAATGAAGATTGGTATTTGTTTTCAGTATGTAGTGGTCAGGATATCATAATTACTATGACTCCTCCAAATGGACATAATTATAATATTGGTCTTTGGGATAAAAACGAAAATGAAAGAGCAACATCAAAAAATTCAGGTAGTGCAACTGAATCAATAACATTTGAGTCAGATAAAACATCTTATTGGTATCTTAGAATACACTACATAAGTGGATCTGGTATAGGGCAATATTCCTTTAATGTGATTTTATCTGGACAGAACGATGCAAATTCTGGCACAGATGCAGGAGATAGCTTTACATCTGCAACATCAATATCTTTTGGAAGTTATGATGGTTATCTTGATAGGAATGATGAAGAGGATTGGTACAAATTCAATATTAATGAGGGACAAAACATACATTTTATATTACAAGTAGAAAAATATGCTTTAAAATCAGATTTTGATATTTATCTTTATAAACCTAATGGTACAATGGTACATTCAGAAAATTATTATTATGATGATGAGATTTTTTATCCAATGGACACTTCAGGTGAATGGCGGATAAAAATCAAGATATTTCCAGGCTATAAAGATATCCAACAACCAACAGATTGGGAATATTTCACGTATGGTTCTGGTGCCTACAAGTTACATCTTAATTTAGCATCGTCAGTTCCAGATCCACCCTCCCCGATTCCACAACCACAAATAAGCCCTATTGCACAAACCTTCACAATTATAAACGATCAAGATAGCAATAGAGATGAATATGGATATCTTGCAGCAATCCCAGCATGTAACTTTGTTGAAAACGGAGAAAGACATATTTCACCTATTGTTTATACAGGTGATTTGACAACAACAAATTGGTTCGGAACCGTTGATGATACCACCGGTTATCTATTGGAAGATTGGAATACGTATCTTAATAATTTTGGAAAAACTGCAGTACAATATACTGTTCCAGTTGACCCAATAAAAGCAGCAGCTGAAATAGCAACACAAAATTGGGATTCATCAGATTTAGCAGTTGTTGCTATTGACGGTAGTAATTATAAGGATACTATAACAGAGGTTTTATCAGAAACTAAAACACTAATAAGGAATTCAAAAATTCAAACAATACCAAACCAAAGTTTTAAATTAAAAAAAATGGGCGGATCCTATCTATGTCCTATATTTTTATCAAAAAAATGGGGTGCTATAAATGTTTCAATTTATGGACCATCAATACCTGGTGATGACATGTTTCATATATATCCATCTCTAATACAACTTTATCCTAAATTTATGACATTGGCAAGTGATTGGTGGCCTAGAAGTTCGAATGTACCAAGATATGACATTTATTATCCTATTACTATACCTGGGATATGGGCAGCTGGTGTTAAAGCCCCACTTGGTGAATGGGATTTTATAATTACAAAATATGAATGTCATCGTTATAAGATAAAAGTTGATGATCCTGATTCAGTTTTAAATGTCAAAATTACTACTACTGAACCTTCAGATCTTGTTGTATTTCTGATTGATCCCCAAGGAAATATACGTGCGCCGGATATTCCTTATTGGAATGGAGGGCCAATTAATTCTATTCACGAATGGCATGGAATTGATGATGAGGATTCCTCAACTCCATGCGACCCATGGAGAGATTGGAACCCGGCGCCGCATACAGAGTTTAAAGCTGAGGTCCTTCACCCTGAGAAAGGATCTTGGGAGGCAATAGTTGTACCAAAAAATGCAAAGGGATCATCAAGTATAAAATATATTATTTCAGGGGAAATTAGAAAGTTAAATCAAAAACGTGTTAATGCAGCAATATCTGCTACAAATGCAGCTGTAATTGCATCACAAGAACATGTTCCTTTGCTATATGTTAAAGAGGATGATGTTCCTGCAGAGACACAAAATGTATTTGAAACACTGAATATTGGAAAAGTGATATTTGTCGAAAATAATAAAATAGGTAATAATGTTAAAAATGATCTACCAACTCTTGAAGCAGATTTAAAATCTTATCAAGAAATTATAAACCATATTAAGAATTATTCTTCTTCTGAAAATTATATTACAATAACCTCTTTAAAAACAGGAGATGGGTTTTATGCTCCCTCTGCAATGCTTGCTGCATATCATGGATCACCTGTTCTTCGTATAGGTGAATCTGCTAAGAAAACAGTATCATCCAGACTTCAAAATATTATTTTTAGAAACGATTTTATAAATGAAATTATTGATTTAATAAAAAAATCTTTAATTATACTACCTGCAACAAGAGATCCTGGTCCTTGTAGTTGGGCAAATAGAATAGATTCTTGGAGATTATGGGAAGGAGATTATTATCATGGAAATCGTGCTCCAGGTCATCTACCAAACCACGATGAACCTTTTACCAAATTCAGCAATCTTAAACTTTTAATTGAGCTTATCAAGTACTTTTTTACTAGGGGTAATCTAGGAAAACTCCCACCACTTGGTATGGATATAGATAGATATTGGAATGAAAATATGTATAATGGTATATATAATTGGATTGATAGTTATGGTCTTGATCTTCCGGGTAAAGAAGCATTTGTTTTTGTAGCTCCACGAAAGGATATACGATTAGAGATTCATTCAGTTATGATGGGTAATAATTCATATTCTGGTCATATACCTGGTGAAACACCTTCATATACCTCAAATATCATTGTTAGAAATATTTTATATCCTGCGATTATCTATGCAAATCCAAATCGTGATGTTACATCTACTCAATTTATGAATTTTCCTGATGGTGAATCCTGGACAACAAATGATGGTGATCAACAAAGAGTTGAGTCAAGTAGAGTTATTAAAAATGTATTTATGTCTTTTGAAAGAATATATGATGGCCATTGTCTTTGGGATGCACATTTAAAACGATTGAATGAGGGCGCAAGCATTATGTTTTATTTAGGTCATGGAACTGGTGGAAGTGGTATTTCTGCTCAATATGTTCAAACTGAGAATTGCAGTTATCCTGACCAAATATGGCCTGATGCTTGGAGGGGTTATATGTATGATGACTGGGAAACAGCTAGAGATGATGGTTTTAGATGGTATAATCCTCAATCACCAAATCTGTATGATTTCATTCATTACAAATGGGTGGATCAGCTTTTAGATAATCTTATGAGTAATGCAATTTTTTATTCATCTTGTTCGACTGGACAATATAGTGGCCCGCTAGTTTATCTAGATCATGGAGCAGTATTATGGTATGGTAATGCAGGTTCTGGATTATCCGCCCAGGAGGAACTTAAAAATGATTGTTTCTTTATAGATGCAATGATTAATGGAAAATCCATAGGTGAGGCGTATTCAAAATATGTTTGGCTTCACCATCGAGATTTTACCACAGGCGATCAAACATCAATGTATGGATCTTCATCGATTCAGGATTCTACCACGGTCCAATGTATTTATGGAGATCCTAACCTAATCCTCTATAGCCCTGATTGGGCAGCTCCTTTACCAGTTGACTCACTCTTGAATGATTAAAACATCTTGTAAATACCCTTGATTATATGTTTTCTATTTTTTAAAATAATTGAGAAAGATTATTACATAATTAATTGATTTCAGAGTTGCATGGATATAAATAAAACAATAAATGAACTTTCGCAAAATGAAAAAAAAGTTATTCTAACCTTAAATAAATTAAAAGGTAAGGCATCTCCAGAAGATATTTTTAAAAATGGTGATTTTAATCAAGAAGTCGAGGTGATGAATGCATCCTCTTGGTTGCAGTCAAAGAAACTTATTAAAATTGAAGATCACATAAAAACTGTATACTCTATTGGTAAAGAAGGAGTACAGTTTCTGAAAAATGGTTTTCCTGAAAAAAAAGCACTACAACTTATTTTAAAAAAAGGTGGAAAAGCTAATTTAAAAGATTTTTCTACTGTTTTAAACAAGCAGGATATACCAATTGCAATTGGTTGGTTAAAAAGAAAAGGTTGGGCAACAATCAAAAAGGAAAAGGATACAATTTTTGAAATAACTAATGACGGGAAAAAAGCAAAAAACCAAGTTACTGAAGATGAAAAAATATTGTACGAATTAAGTAAAAAACCTGATATTGAACTTGATAAAAAAAAGATAAAACTCTTACTATCAAGAAAAAATGTAATAAAAGAAAAGCAGGTAATAACCAGTACAATTATTTTAACTGAAAATGGAAAAAAAATTATCGAAAAAGGAATAGAGCTAAAGGATGAGATATCTCAAATTACATCAAATATAATTAAAACAGGTAAATGGAAAAATAAGACAATAAGACCTTATGACATAAACGCATTTGCACCAGCTTTTTATGGTGGAAAACCTCATCCATTAGTTGATCTTATAGCAAGAATTAGACAAATCTTTTTAGAGATGGGTTTTGAAGAAATCCAAGGTGATTTTGTTGAATCTTGTTTTTGGAATATGGACATGTTGTTCATTCCTCAAGATCATCCTGCTCGTGAAATGCAAGATACTTTATATTGTAAAACTCCTTCAAAGATAAAAATAAAAGAAAATAAACTTGTTGAGATAATATCTAAGGTTCATGAAGATGGAGGAATTACTTCCTCAACTGGTTGGGGTTATAAATTCTCAAAAACAGAAGGCGAAAGAGCTCTTTTAAGAACACATACAACAGTAAATACAATTCGGTATTTATACAATAATCCAAAGCCTCCTTCTAAAGTTTTTTCAATTGGTCGTGTTTTTAGAAAAGAAAATATTGATACAACGCATCTGCCAGAATTTTATCAAATTGAAGGTATAATCCATGAAAAAGATAGTAATTTCAGACAATTAATTGGTATTTTAAAGGAATTTTACAATAGAATGGGTTTTGAAAAGATACGTTTCAGGCCAGGATATTTTCCTTATACTGAACCAAGTATGGAGGTAGAGGTTTTTTGGAATAATAAATGGATGGAGCTAGGGGGAAGTGGTATCTTTAGGCCAGAGGTTACTGAGCCTATTGGTATAAAAAGCTCGGTTCTTGCTTGGGGGCTTGGACTTGAACGTCTTGCAATGTTAAAATTTGGACTAACGGATATTAGAGATTTATACATAAGTGATCTTGGTTGGCTTAGGAAGAAACCATTGATATGAATTTTTTTCAATTATTAATATTCTAAAAAAACTGATTTTTGTGGAATATAAATTTTAATATTTTCCTTTAATGAAGGTGGGAGGTTATAGAGATTTTTTTGGAAAGGAAGAAAACAAGATTAATAAATTTTAAATAAGTTATTAGGAAAAGGAATTGCATATAAATTAAAATTTATAATACATTTTCTTTTAATCTCTTTTAACCCCCACCTTTAGTAAATAATCATATAATTTATATTCATTGTACAATTTAAACTTATATTTGTGTCAATTTTGGTATCAATGATTAATATTTTTGTGTATCTTAATTTTCAGTCTTTCTATATAGGATTTCCCCTGGATTTCTCCTATTAAAATGTGTAAGTTGGTGCCAAATACAATAGTACGGATCAAGACCTATTCTGTAAAAGATGTATAATATTTATTAATAAAAAAGTTATATTTAACAATATTTATTAACAAAAATTATAAATTATAGTAAAATATTTAGAACAATTTGGGGGTTTAGACGGAAGTAAGAATGAATTTTTAGGATAATCCTACTTTTTCATCCTTTCCTTCCTCCCTAATAATCTAAACCCCCCCTGCTATAATGATTTTCAATTAAAATTAATTTCTTTAAGACAAAAATATAACTTATTTTTATCAAATCTGCTAAAAATATGGTTTTTTAATATCACAGACTATAAATTAAAACAATGTCTTTATAGTAATTAAGGGGTTGTAAGAGATAAAAAGTATAAAAAAAATATTTATTACTTTTTGTTAATTCCTTTCCTCGCCTATAAAAGTAATTAACATATCGATCCTCAAAAATAAATCTCCTACAACCCATTTCTACATTATTTTTTCCTTCTTTTTTCGATAGTAGTTACGAATATAAACACCAGTTAAGTATGATATGGTCCCTACAATTGCGCCATAAAAAACAAAAATGTTTTTTGACCATATATAAAAAAGAAACATTACAATCCAAAATAAAGTCAAAATTGGCCAATATTTAGATGGTTTATCCCAATTCTCCATACTTTTTAAATAACCACTAATCATTCTCTTCTAAATATCATTACTATCTTTTTAACATATTGAATAAATTTTTAGATTGATGTTAAAAAGATAATTTTTTTAAAATTGATAATTAGAACAAAATAATTAGTTTTTAAACCTTTTAGTTAATTTGTTCAAAATTTGTTAAGAAATATTTATATAATTTATTTCTAGTTATAATAATATTCCAGGTGAATTTAAATGAAAAAAATTTTAATTATTCTTATAGTTTTACAATTGATTATAATCTTATTTTTACCATCCGTTCTCTCTATTAATAATACCGAAAATATTTGCAATACCTCAAATAATGAAACTCTTAAGTCAATAATTTATGTTGATGATGATGGTGGAGCAGATTATACAAAAATTCAAGATGCTATTGACAATGCAACAACAGACGATACAATAATAGTATATGATGGAATATATAATGAAAATATATTGATAAATAAAAAGCTAGATATAATTGGGAGCGAAGACTCAAATATCATTGGAATAGATGAAATTGAAGGAAAACCTGTAATATTAATTGAAGTAAATGGAGTCACATTAAGTAAATTTAAAATTCAGGGAGTATTTGATGGTATATTTTTATCTGGTGTTAATGATTGTCAGATTACTTATAATCATATTTTAAATAATGAAAGGGGAATTTATTTAATAGAATCATTTGATAATGTTATATCTAATAATTTAATTTCCCAAAATACAAAAAAGGGAGTTATGCTTCAAAGATGTGCACATGATTATATTTTAAATAATGAATTTACATCAAATCTAGGAATTGCAATTCTCATTTTTGATGCAGCAAATATTGAAATCGAATACAATAATTTTCAAGATAATAGAATTAATGCTTTTATTGTTAATAGCCCTATAAATTATTGGAACGGGAATTATTGGAATAGAGCTAGAATTTTTCCAAAAATAATTTTTGGTTTTAGAACTTTGATACCTTGGATAAATATTGACTGGAACCCAGCAATAGAGCAAAATGATATTTCTTAGTTGAAAATCCAGTTTTTAATGGTGAATATATATTCACTCCCAGATTTATAAATGATAATAGGCCAAAAGTAGTATAGTATTTTTGCTTAATTTCTTACTGTTGGAACTTCATTCCTTTTCATTTTTTAAACTTAGAAATTACTGCGAAAAGGAAAAGATTTATATAGAAGTGATTATATAGCCGGAATTGTTCTAAGACATATTTTATAGGAGGTAAGAGAAAATTATGATGACTGGACAACAACCAATAATCATATTAAAAGAAGGAACAAAAAGAGAAAAAGGAAAAGGTGCCCAATCAAACAATATAATGGCTGCTAGAGCAATATCTGACGCTGTTAAATCAACTCTGGGTCCAAAAGGCATGGATAAGATGCTTGTTGACTCAATGGGAGATGTAGTAGTAACAAATGATGGAGCAACAATATTAAAAGAAATAGATGTAGAACATCCAGCTGCAAAAATGATAGTTGAAGTTGCAAAATCACAGGACGAAGAGTGTGGTGATGGAACCACAAGTGCAGTAGTCCTGACTGGTGAACTTCTAAAATACGCAGGAGAACTACTTGATCAAAATATCCATCCAACAGTTATATGTGGTGGATATAAACTTGCAGCAGAAAGAGCAAAAGATATACTTAAAAAATTAGCTATAGACATCAAACCTGGTGATAAAAAAACCCTGAAAAATATAGCAATGACATCAATGGCTAGTAAAGGTGCTAGTTCTGAAAAAGATACACTTGCTGAAGTAGTTGTTGATGCTGTAACTAGAGTTGCAGAAAAAATTGATGGAAAAACCTTTGTTGATCTTGACAACATACAAATACAAAAGAAGCAGGGTGGCGGTATGGCTAATACTGAGATTATAACAGGGATTATTCTTGATAAAGAACGAGTACATGATGGAATGCCAAAACAAGTAAAAAATGCAAAAATCGCCCTTGTAAATGCAGCTCTTGAAGTTAAAAAAACAGAGGTAGATGCTAGAATCCAGATTCAGGATCCATCACAATTACAGGCGTTTTTAAATGAAGAAGAGGGAATGCTTAAAAAGATGGTAAGTCTAGTAAAAAAGAGTGGAGCAAACGTTTTAATATGCCAAAAGGGAATTGATGATATCGCACAACACTATCTAGCAAAAGAAGGTATTTATTCAGTTAGACGTGCTAAAAAAAGTGATATGGAAAAACTTGCTAAGGCAACAAATGCAAAAATAATTGCAAATCTAGAGGGACTTTCATCAAAAGATCTCGGTAATGCAGGACTTGTAGAAGAGAAAAAAATCGGTGAAGATAAAATGACATTTGTTACTCAGTGTAAAAATCCAAAGGCAGTCTCAATTCTTATTCGGGGAACTACAGAACATGTTATAGATGAGCTTGAACGTGGACTTCATGATGCCCTATCAGTTGTTAAAGTCGCAATTGAAGATGGTAAAATGACAGCTGGAGGAGGAGCTGCAGCAACTGCTATTGCAATGGCACTTCGTGATTATGCGCCCTCTGTTGGTGGTAGAGAACAAATGGCGATTGAGGCATTTGCAAACGCTATTGAAATTGTTCCAAAAACATTATCTGAAAACGCTGGGCTTGATCCAATTGATATGATGCTTGAAGTAAGAAGCGCTCATAAAAAAGGTAAGAAATTTTCCGGTATTAATGTTATAGCTGGAAAAGTAGACGACATGATGAAAAACAATGTAATTGAACCACTAAGAGTAAGCATGCAGGAAATTGAGGCATCATCTGAAGCTGCAACAATGATACTAAGAATCGATGATGTAATTGCTTCAAAGGGCGGTGGAGCACCAGCAATGCCACCAGGCGGTATGCCTCCAGGTGGAATGGGTGGTATGCCACCAGGCGGAATGGACTACTAGAGTAATCCATTCTCTCTTTTATTTTTTATATTTAAATACTATGACATCTGCAAAACCTACAGGCAAAAAGAAACATTCAAATGAAAAAAAAGATGTAGATTTAAAAAAGGAAATAGAACAACTTAAACAGGAGTTAAAAGAAAATAAAGAACTATTATTGAGAAGTATTGCAGATTTTCAAAATTATCAAAAAAGAATAGAAAAAGAATTGAAACTTAAAGAATATGAAATAAAACAAAAGTATCTCTCTGAAATTATTGATCTTAATGAATTATTGAAAAAAGCATATAACGATAAAGATCCCAAAGGGGCACTTAAATTAATGATAGATAATATTCAAAAATTCTTTGAAAAGGAACAAGTAAAATGTATAGATTGTATCGGTAAAAAATTTGATCATAATCTTCATCATGCAGTTACAACTCTTGAAAAAGATAATTGTGAGGATGAAATAATAGTTGAGGAGGTAAAAAAGGGTTATACAATTGATAATAAGCTTCTGAGACCTTCTCAAGTAATTGTAGCAAAAAAGAAAGAAAAATAATAATGAGGTGAATTTGTATGGGAAAAATAATTGGAATAGATCTAGGAACTACAAATTCTGAAGTAGCAGTTATGGAAGCAGGGAAACCAACTGTAATTAAAAGTGCAGAAGGACAACCATTTTTCCCTTCTGTAGTAGCATTTACTAAAGATGGGGAAATGTTGGTTGGTGAGGCAGCAAAAAGACAAGCTGTTACAAATCCTGAAGGTACAATCCATCGTATTAAAAGGAAGATGGGACGCGGAGAAATGGTAAAGTTACGTGAAAAAAGTTACAGCCCTGAACAGATAAGTGCATTTATTCTTCAAAAAATAAAAAAAGATGCCGAGGATTATATAGGTGAAAAAATTAATGATGCAGTAATTACTGTTCCTGCATATTTTAATGATGATCAACGCCAGGCTACTAAAGATGCTGGAAAAATTGCTGGACTTAATGTTAAACGTATAATTAATGAACCAACCGCTGCCTCTCTTGCATATGGCCTTGATAAAGAAGGTGATCACAAGATAGCAGTATATGACTTTGGTGGAGGAACCTTTGATATAACTCTTATGGAAGTTGGAGAAGGTGTTTTTGAGGTTTTATCTACTAATGGTGATACTCAACTTGGCGGTTCAGATATGGATAAGGCACTTGTTGACTTTTTTGCAAAGGAATTTGAAAAAAAGAATGATATTGATTTAAGAGATGACCCAAAAGCTCTTCAACGTTTGTATGAAGCTGCAGAGAATGCAAAAATCGAACTATCATCCACCCTTCAAACAGATATAAATCTACCATATTTAACAGTTTTAGATAAAGAACCCAAACATCTTGAATTAAAGCTTACTCGTGCAAAGCTTGAAGAAATCATCTCACCTTTTGTTGAAAAAACCGAACAACCTTGTAAACAAGCATTAAAGGATGCAAAACTAAAACCCTCAGACATTGACCATATTGTTCTTGTTGGTGGTACAACTAGAATTCCACTTGTTAGAAAAAAGGTTGAAGAAATCTTTGGGAAACCTCCAAAACGTGATGTTGACCCAATGGAATGTGTGGCAGTTGGTGCAGCAATTCAAGGTGGAGTGCTTTCAGGTGATATAGATAAAGATATTGTTCTACTTGACGTAACACCTTTAACACTAAGTATTGAAACATTAGGAGGAGTGTCAACAGCATTAATTGATAGAAATACTACAGTTCCAACTAAAAAAAGCAAGATTTTTTCAACTGCAGCAGATAATCAGACAAGTGTAGAAATAAATGTTCTGCAGGGGGAGCGTCCAATGGCAACAGACAATAAAAGTCTGGGCAGATTTCATTTGGATGGAATACTTCCTGCACCTCGTGGTATACCTCAAATTGAAGTAACTTTTGACATAGATGCAGATGGAATATTAAATGTAGGAGCAAAGGACTTGGGAACTGGAAAACAACAGAGCATAAGAATTACTGGTTCTACAAAACTATCAGATGAAGAAATTACTAAAATGAAGAAAGAAGCAGAAACCCATGAAGAAGAAGATAAAAAACGAAAGGAAAAGGTAGAAATCAGAAACAATGGAGATGCAATGGTACATACAACCCAGAAAACACTTGAAGAGTTAAAAGATAAATTTACAAAAGAAGATAAAGAAAGCCTAGAAAAAGGTCTGAAAGAACTTAGGGAAGCATTATCCGGTGATGATACAAAAAAGATAAAGAATAAAACAGATGAACTATCAAAAGTACTCCAAAAAGCATCCGCACAAATATATCAGCAAGCTGCTCAAAGTTATCAACAGCAGCAACAAAAAACAAGTGAAGCAGATAGTAAGAAACAAGAAGAATCATGGTCAGGTAAACCATCTGGTGATGATAAAACAATAGATGCTGATTTCAAAGTAAAAGATGATAAAAAAAAGGCTGGTAAAAAAGATTAATCAGTATTTTTTAATTCATCTTTTAATTCTTCTAATAATTTTTTACTTTTTCTATTCAATCTCTTTGGGGTATAAATTTTGATTTCAATATATAGATCACCAAATCCTCTACCATGAAGTTCTGGCATTCCCTTGTTTTTTATTCTTAATACATCACCATTTTGCGTTCCTTCAGGTATTTTTAGGCTTCCTAGACTTCCATCAATTGTTTCAACATCTATTTTTCCACCTAAGGTAGCCTCAGGAAAGGAGATTTCTTTTACCATGTAAAGGTTTGAACCTCTTCTATCATATTTTGGGTGTTTTTTCACATGTATAACAATGTATAGGTCACCAGTGCCTCCACCAAAAGATCCAGCTTCTCCTTCTCCAGCAAGTCTTAATTGTGAACCATCCTCCACACCTTTTGGAATTTTAAGCTCTATATTACGTGTCCTCTGTACTACACCTGTTCCTTTGCATTTCTGACAGTAATCTTCAATTATTCTACCTTCACCCCTACATTTTTCACATGTTGTTATTTGAGTAAACATACCAAATGCAGTTCTTCTGGACTGTCTGGATTGGCCTGTACCATTACATCTTGGGCATGTTTTTGGACTAGTTCCAGGTTTGGCTCCACTTCCGCTACAATTATCACAAGTTTCAGTTCTTGGAACATTTATCTCGGTTTCTAAACCATTATATGCATCTTCTAAACTTATCTCAATATCATACCTAAGGTCCATTCCTCTTGTTCTTCTGGGTCCTCTTCTATTGAAGTCTGCCCTATGACCAAAGAAACGTTCGAATATATCATCAAAACCAAAACCGAAATCAAAACCCATACCTCTAAATATATCACCAAAATCTGCTCCTCTGAATATATCTTCATAACTGTACCTTTGATCTATACCAGAATGACCATATTGGTCGTATAACCTGCGTTTTTCATCATCATACAATACTGCATAGGCCTCAGATATTTCTTTGAATTTTTCCTCTGCAGCCTTTTCAGGATTTTTATCAGGATGATATTTTAATGCTAACTTACGATAGGCTTTCTTAATTTCAGCCTTACTTGCATCTTTATTTACACCTAAAATATCATAATAATCTTTTTTTACCATAGCTTTACAAATCGACTGTAAATTAAAAAGTAGTATTTCTTATTTACCAATGAAATATTTATTTTACTACCATAACAGAACAAGGGGCATTGTTTACTACATCTCTTGATACACTTTTCTCCATTACCTTGTCAAAACCTTTGGATTTATTATGATGAGCAATGATTATTAGATCATCATCCTTAGCATATTTTACAATTTCTTCTGCAGGTTTACCAACAATCAACTGAGTTTCGATTTTGACGCCATACTCTTCTGCAATTTTTTTGAAATTCTCAAGAAATGCAGAAGCTTCCTTTTTTAATTTTTCCTCAAGTATGACAGAAGAAATAAACTGATGCGTATCATTTATAGTAATAATTTGTACATCTATATCTAATAATTTTGCAAAAAAAGCTCCCTGTTTAACCGCTTTTTTAGAATCTTCAGTATTGTCAACAGGTATTATTATTCGTTTTATATCCTTCATCAATCCTCTCAATTATTTCGAATAATTTTTGAATAGTTAAATATTTCTTTAATTAAGAAAAAATTATTCATTCATCAATTTCTCATAATAATTTAGGCTTTTAGTTTCTAATATTTCAATAATCATCTTTTCTGTAGTAGGGCCAACTCCTTTTATTTTTTGAAGATTTCCTTTAAATTCTGATAAAGGTTCTTTTATTTTTGATATTGAATATGCAGCATATCCATATGGAGAATTTTTACCTTTTAATTTTAAAAGATAATCTATTTGTTCAAGAATTACTATTACAAGGTTATTTTCACTTAAAATGTCTTGATAAAGATTTAACGGGATTCTTTTTGGGATTTTATATTTATTGATTAATAAATCAAAGGTAGCATTAATAGATTCAAAATATTGTGGTATTGGATGACCCCATTTGTTCCCTTTATAGATATTGTTATATTCAGTAGTTAATTTAGGATATTTCTTATTAAGAGTATCTAAAAAGTAATTTTTTTGCCTTCCATCTTTTAAAGTCATTCCTCCAAATATAATAAAATCAACTCCAACATTTTTTGCCTGCTTTATTGTTTCCTCTAAAATATCTGGCTTATCAGTAATAAAAGGAATTACTGGAAGTAAAAACATACCACAAGAAATCCCCTCATTTTTAAAATATTCAATTGTTTTTAATCTTTCAGTGGGGGGTGGAACACCAGGTTCAAAAATAGAGCTGATTTTATCATCTGCAGAAGAAAAACTAAAGCTTATAAGTACTCTATTATTTTTGCTGATTTTTTTTATAATATCAATATCTCTTTTAACAAGTGTAGATTTTGTTAAAATACTTATAGGTAGGTTTTTTTCAAATATCAGTTCAAGGGTCTTTCTGGTTAGATTAAACCTCTTTTCTACAGGTTGATAAGAATCTCCTACACCACCTCCTATCATTAAGTATCCATTTTTTACTGTATCATTTTTATTTATTTTATCTAATTCTTTTTTTAGTAAATCAATAGCATTAATTTTAACAATTACTTCTTCCCCAAATTCTCCATCAACTCTATACTTTTCTGAGCGTCCATCGCAATAAACGCAGTTATGAGAACAACCTCTGTACAAATTCATTGCATATTTTGAAATAAACCAGGAATCAATTTTTTTATATTTTCTTAAAATTGATTTTGTTTGAATTTCTTTAATTTTCACATATTTAGTAATGAAATAAAGTTTAATAATAATCCTACTTTTTAAAATTAAATAATTAAGTAATTTTTAAGATAAAATGTATAATTTAACAAAGGCGTTTTATATTAGAAATATATTCCTATTTACTATATTACTAGGACAGATGGGATAAAAGTGTATGGTAATCTACAATACTTGAATAAATTTAATCTTGAAGTTATTTTTTGTTTATCTTGAGGATTGTTTCAATGAAGGAAGAACCAGAGATAGTAAAAGAACTAAGGGAGGAAGAGAAACTTGGATTGTTATACAACATGATTAATAGTGCCTTGGAAGAACAAAGGTTACCAAATAGAATAATTGAAAAAAAATCTGAAGAAACAAGTCATATGATTAATGGTTTTGAAAATAATAATAAGAAAGATGATTTTGTAAGTGTTGAAGATAAATATAGAACAATTTTTGAAAATTATGCCATAGCAATAACTTTAGTAGACAATAAAGAGCGAATTATTTCTTGGAATAAATATACTGAAGAACTTTTTAAAATGAATCAAAGTGATTTATATTTAAAATCGGTAAGTTCACTATATCCTCCTGAAGAATGGCAGAAGATTAGAGCAGAAGATGTAAGGCAAAAAGGAATAAAATATCGAATGGAAACAAGAATGATTAATAAGAATAAGGAAATTTTTGATGTCGAATTATCTTTATGTGTTTTAAAAGGAAAAGAAGGTAGAATAGTAGGATCAGTCGGAATTATAAAAGATATAACTAAATTAAAAGAAACCGAAAGGAAATTGAAAACATCTGAAGAAAGATACCGTACTATTTTTGAAAATTCCGCTGTTGCAATAACTTTAACAGATGATGAAGAAAGAATAATTTCTTGGAATAAATTTACTGAAAATTTACTAGGTGTAGACAAAAATGACCTTTTTATGAAACCTGTAAAAATTCTGTATCCGCCTGAAGAATGGAAAAAAATAAGGTTAGAAAATATTAGACAAAAAGGTCTGCAATATCAAATGGAAACAAAGATGCTTAAAAAAAATAATGAAATTATTAATGTGGATTTATCTTTGAGTGTATTAAAAAATCATGAGGGGAAAGTTTATGGATCAATTGGTGTATTTAGAGATACAACTGCCCGTAAACGAATTGAAGAAGATATAAAGAGAAGTGAAGAAGGATTTAGAATAATTTTTGAAAATATAAACGACACTATAGCCTATTTAGATAAACATGGAAAGATTATTGATATTAATAATAGAGTTGAGGATTTATGCGGTTACAAACGGGAGGAAGTAATTGGTAATAACTTTGTTAAACTTGGTGTTCTAGGTTTAAAACAATTACCTAAAATGATTAAACTTTTTAAAAATTCAATAATGAAAGGAGAAACAATAGAATTAATTGATTTAGAACTTAAGCATAAGAATGGTAAAAAACACTTTGTAGAGGTTAGCACTAGATGTATTAAAGATAATAATAAAGTTAAAGGTACCGTAATAATATGTAGAGATATTACTGAGCGTAAGAAATCTGATATAAAACTAAAAGAAGCTCATGAAAAACTAGAGAAATTTAATAAAGTCTTGGAACAAAAGGTTAAGAAACGAACTGCTGAAGTTGAAAAACTTTTACAGCAAAAAGATGAATTCATCTTCCATCTAAGTCATGATTTAAGAACGCCTTTAACTCCATTGGTTGCATTACTTCCAATATTAGAAAAAAAAGAAAAAAATTCAAAGGTAAGGGAAAACATTAAATTACTAAATCATAAAGTTAATACATTAAAAAATTTAGTTGAAAAGACTTTGAAATTTGAAAAAATTTATTCTTCTTCTGAAGTTTTAAATCTAGCAGATATAAATCTAAGGAAAGAAATTGAGGTCTGTATTCAAAATCAAAAAAATATATTAAATAAGAAGAATATAAATATTAAAAACAAGGTAAATAATAATATAGTTGTAAAGGCTGATAAACTCTATATTTATGAGTTATTTAATAACCTTCTTTCTAACGCTATTAAAAATACAATAGATAAAGGTATGATAACAGTAGATGCTAAAAAAGAAAAGGATTTTGTAAAAATTTCAGTTGAAGATAATGGTGTTGGAATCAAGAATGAACAACTTGAACAAATATTTGAAGAATTTTTTAAGACTGATATTTCCAGACATGATCTTGATTCAAGTGGTTTAGGTCTATCAATATGTAAACAAATTGTTGAAAAACATGGTGGACAGATTTGGGCTGAAAGTAAAGGCCTTGATAAGGGAAGCACATTTTATTTTACACTTAAACCAATTAATAAATAATTAATTACGTTATAATTTTTCCAATTCGACGTTTTAACAGATAAATTTTAAATATAAATTATGAAAAAATATAGGTTTATAATTGAGAAGTATAAATAAAGAAAACAAGGTGATATATTGGTAAACTTAAAAAACAATATCAATAAAAAGTCCAAAAAAACAGCATGGGAACTTATTAAAGAAATACCTGGAAATCCAGAACAAAGAAAAATTGATAGAGAAATTGCTGCAATTGAAAAAAGATATGAAGAATCTAGATTAAAAAAACAAAAATATAATAAAAAAATTGTTAACAAAAAAATTAAAACTGATATTAATATAACCTGGACAGATTTTGGAAGTAATGCAGGTAAAATCTGGAATGCCCTTCAGGTATATGGTCCATTAAATCAATCCTCTATTATTAAAAATACAAAATTATCAATTGATGATTTCTTTATTGGTATTGGTTGGCTTGCCCGTGAAAACAAAATATCTAAAGAAATGGAAAACTATAGATTAGGAGATACAAATTTAACAAATGAGATTGGAGAAAATGCAGGAAAGATTTGGAGAATACTTGATTCACAAGGACAAGCAGATATTCTTACTATTACAAAGTTAATAAATCTAAGAATTGATGAAATATATTCTGCAATTGGTTGGTTATCACGTGAAAATAAGATTAAATTTTTATTTAAGGATAACCAATTATTATATGAACTTACCTAAAAGCAAATATATTTAATTTTATCTAGTAATCAATCAAATTATCTAAATTAAACATTTTGTTTTTTACTTATAGTAAATTACAAAAATGCGGAGTGTATTTCACTCCTGATTTCGCGGGTGTGATCTAGGGGTTATGATTAGGGCCTTCCAAGCCCTCAGCACGGGTTCAATTCCCGTCGCCCGCACTTAAAAAAGTAATTGCAGGGGTAGCCAAGCCTGGCCAACGGCGCAGGACTTAAGATCTTATCTTATAAAAAAAGGGTTCGATGAGACATCCTGTCTCGAAGGAGTCCGAGGGTTCAAATCCCTTCCCCTGCATCCTTAAGATTCCAACAGGAAAAAACATCAAATTTGATTCTCTTTTGTTTTTGTGGATAAAAAAAGAGATTTAAAAACTAAAACTCAGTAAATTAATGTTTTAATACCAATTCACTATTCAAAAATTGTAATATTTATGGACGAAAAAGATAGGAAAAAAACCATACGATCATTCGCTGCCGCCTCATTTTTAAATGATCTAGGTTCAGATATAATTTATCCAATTTGGCCATTATTCCTGACAACTGTTTTAGGCGCAAATATGGCTGTTCTTGGATTAATCGATGGTTTAGGGGAAGCAATAGTGTCAATTGCTCAGGCAGCCTCTGGCTATATTTCAGATAGAATTAGAAAAAGAAAGGTTTTCGTCTGGATTGGATATTTATTTGGTTCATTGTCACGAATAGGTTATGGATTGTCTTCAGTCTGGCAGCATGTAATTCCTTTTAGAGTTCTCGATAGAGGAGGAAAAATACGTGGTGCACCAAGAGATGCAATTATTGCTGATATATCCACAAATCAAAATCGAGGTAAACATTTCGGATTTTTAAGAACCTTTGATAACTTTGGAGCTGTCTGTGGGATAATAATCTGTATTTTATTCTTTCAACTACTTGGATATAGAACATTATTTTTATTAGCAGCAATACCATCAGCAATTGGAGCATTACTTATTTTGATTTTAATAAAAGAACGGAAATCAGCAGATAAAAAAATTTATAAAGGACTTAAGTTGAAAGATCTTGATAAAAATTTCAAACTGTTTCTTATCTTAAGTACTCTGTTTGCTATTGGTTCTTTCAGTTATTCGTTTTTACTAATATATGCTAAAGAATTTGGTTTTGAGGTTATTTTTGTGCCGGTCCTATATTTGATATTTACTATCTTTGCTGCACTCTTTTCTTTACCATTTGGTAAGCTTTCTGATAGGATTGGTAGAAAAAAAGTATTGTTTATCTCCTATGCTCTATGGGGATTGGTTTGCCTTGGTTTTATTTTTATTCATAGTTATTTGGCAATTCTTATTGTATTTGTCCTCTATGGTATGCATAGAGCGGGGATGGATACTGTGCAAAAAGCATTCGTTTGTGAACTTGCCCCTGTAGAATATAGAGCAAGCGGATTAGGTGGATTTCAAATGATTATTGGTCTGTGTGCCTTTCCCGCATCACTCATTGCAGGTATTCTCTGGGACGAAATTAGCATCGTAATACCATTGTATTTTTCAATTGGGTTGACTGTTGTATCCGCAATTTTGTTACTTTTAGTAAAAGAGGAGAAAACAAAAAAATGTTATTAATACAGCAGGTATGAAAATTTTAAAATGTTTCAAAACAATGACAGAATCCTGATTCTAAAAAGAAGAAAGGCGATTTAAACTTGAAGTCAAACTTACTTCTCCTGCATAAAATCTGTTAATCGATAATAGTACAGAGATTGTGAAATTTATACATAAATTAACCAATATTTCAACAGATATTAGATACTTATATAAATTTTTATGATATATCATTTTAAACTTTTTTAAAATTGTAACTTCACAACTTTTTCTTGAAGATGTGGGAATTTTAAAAATTGATATTTTTTGTATTAAACCCTATGAAATTGCGAAGTTTGGGTTTTAAAAAAACCTGTCAATAAACCTTTATAGTATATATAATATTAAAACATTTGATAATTATGAAACATAATGAGAAATCGAAATTTCTAATCTTCTTAATTTTATTTGTAATGTTAGGGGCCCTCTTTTCTAAAGTTACCTTATCTAAAAATCTCTCTTATATTTATAAAAATGTGGAGGAACCGTTTGATGGACAGATTTTGTTTTCCCCCTTTTACGGTACAACAACATATTTAATTAATAGCACTGGCGCTATAAATCATACTTGGTCAAGCACTTATCGCCCTTTTACTGAGGCTTATTTGTTAGATAATGGATCTATTGTCCGTCCGATACTCTCTACTAGTGGTTTTCAAAAAATTTTATGGGACGGAACAACAGATTGGGACTTTAGATATACAGTTAGTGGATGTACCTGCCATCATGATATTGAGTATTTACCAAATGGAAATGTACTTATGATAGTTTGGGTAACAATAACTCGTGCTCAGGCTATAGCTGCAGGTCGTGATCCAGATACCATTCAGGGTTATACATTTACACCTGATAAAATTATTGAGGTGAAACAAACTGGCCCATCAAGTGGAGATATCGTATGGGAATGGCATGTTTGGGATCATCTTATTCAGGATTTTGATCCATATAAAGATAATTATGGTGTCGTTGGAGATCATCCAGAATTAATTGACATAAATTTTGGCGATTATTTTACATATGATTGGCTTCATACAAATGCAATTGATTACCACCCTGAGTTTGATCAAATACTTATTGATGTTCATAATTTTGATGAGGTCTGGGTTATCGATCATAGTACAACTACTGAGGAAGCAGCTGGTCATACTGGTGGTAAATATGGGAAAGGAGGAGATTTATTATATCGTTGGGGTAATCCAGAATCTTACGATGCCGGAACAGATAGTGATCAAAAATTATTCTTCCAACATGATGCTTCATGGATAAAACCTGGATATCTAGGTGAAGGAAATATTCTTGTATTTAACAATGGCAATAATCGTCCAGGTGGTCAATATTCTACTGTGGATGAATTTACTCCTCCTGTGGATTCCAATGGTGAGTATTATCTTGAATCAGGCTCTTCCTATGGTCCTGATGACTATACATGGAGTTATACTGCTGATCCGCCTACAAGTTTCTATTCGCATGTTTATGGTGGTGCACAACGACTAAAGGATGGAAATACTCTCATTTGTTACGGAACACATGGGGTGCTTTTCGAAGTAACCCCAGATCAAAATAAGATATGGGAATGGACCAACCCCTATCCAAATCTAAACCAAAACGATATATTTAAAATTGAGTATATTCCACCTGAGGAACCTCCAGCTCCGAATGAACCTGATTTAAATTGTGAAGGTAGTCTTTCATGGACTAATATTACACCAGGTTCTAAAGTATTTGGAAGTTTTCAAGTTCAAAATATTGGGGATGAAGGTTCATTATTAAATTGGAGAATTAATACCTCGTCTATCACTTGGGGAATATGGGAATTTAGTCCAGAATATGGAGAAAATTTAACACCTGAGGATGGAATAGTGACTGTTCAAATATCAGTTATTGCTCCAAATGAAACGAATTCGGAATTTCAGGGTTATATCAAAGTTGATAACAAGGACAATTCATCAGATTTTAATTTGATTCCAGTATATCTAGGAACTCCAGTAAATAAAAATTTTCTTCATACACTAATGTATAGATTTATGCTTAATTTAAAAAATATATATTCGGATTTGTTACATAATCTAATCAATATTTCAATAGCTCTTAGATATTCCTCTTCGTTATCATAAAATGCATATTCAACCCTGTTGAAAGTCCAATAGATAAAATTTAATTTACCAATAAACATTTATACCTTATTAGATATTTAAACAATAGATTTCTATGAAACATAATAATAAATATCAAATTATTATTTTTTTAATACTTTTTATTATGATAGGGGCCTCCTTTTCCCAAGTGTCATTTTCAAAAATCCTTTCCTCTTTTGATGAACTTGGAGAAAAAGCTATCAATGGGCAAATCCTGTTTCCCCCACTTTATGGAACAACTACCTATTTAATTGATAACACTGGTACAATAAATCATACATGGACAAGTTCTTACACACCTGGTGCAGCTACTTATTGGTTGGGTGATGGAACTATTCTGCGTACAATAAGAACTGTAGTTAGTGGTGGTGGATCAGGTGGTGGCATTCAAAAAGTTCAATGGGATGATACAGTTGTATGGGATTTTAGATACAATAGTGGTGGAAAACTTAGTCATCATGATATTAAACCCTTACCCAATGGAAATGTGTTGATGATTGCCTGGGAAACAAAAACACGTAATGATGCTATTGCTGCAGGTAGGAACCCTAATACTGTTACTAATCAAGGACTTATGCCTGATCATATAATAGAAGTTAAACCAACAGGTCCAACAAGTGGAGATATCGTTTGGGAGTGGCATGTTTGGGATCATTTAATTCAGGATTATGATCCTTCAAAATCAAATTATGGTGTTGTTGGAGATCATCCAGAATTAGTTGATATCAATTTTGGCAGTTTTTTTATGAGCTATACAGATTGGCTTCATACAAACTCAATTGATTATCACTCTGAGTTTGATCAAATTCTTCTTAGTGTTCATAATTTTAATGAAATCTGGGTAATTGATCATAGTACAACTACTGAGGAGGCTGCTAGTCATTCAGGTGGTGACAGTGGGAAAGGAGGTGATCTCTTGTATCGTTGGGGAAACCCAAGAGCATATGATGCGGGAAGTGCTAGTGATCAAAAATTATTCTCCCAACATGGTACTTCATGGATACAACCAGGATATCCAGGTGAAGGAAATATTCTTGTATTTAACAATGGTAATAACCGTCCAAGTGGTCAATATTCTACTGTGGATGAATTTACTCCTCCTGCAGATTCAAATGGTGAGTATTACCTTGAATCAGGCTCTGCCTATGGTCCAGAGGACTATTCATGGAGTTATATTGCTAATCCACCAAATAGCTTTTATTCATACTATTGTGGAGATGCATTACGAATTAAAGATGGAAATACACTTATATGTGATGGGGTAGCTGGAAAATTCTTTGAAGTCACTCCAGAAAAAGATATTATATGGGAGTATGTAAATCCATATCCAATGCCAAGCATGAATGATGTGTTTAAAATCGATTATATTCCACCTGAAGAACCACCTCAACCTGATACCCCAAATTTAGATTGTTCTGGAAGTCTTTCTTGGAATAATGTTGAACCTGGTGAAACAGTATTTGGAAGTTTTCAAGTTCAGAATATTGGGGATGAAGGTTCATTATTAAATTGGACTGTTAATATTACATCTATTACTTGGGGAATATGGGAATTTACCCCAGAAAATGGAGAAAATCTAACTCCAGAGGATGGACAAGTAACAGTAGAGGTATCAGTTATTGCTCCAAATGAAACAAATTCGGAATTTCAGGGTTACATTAAAGTAGATAACATATGCAATTCTTCAGATTTTGGTTTAATTCCAGTATATTTAAAAACTCCAAAAAATATTTATGTATCTCATAAAACAATCTATCATTTTATTATCTATCTAAAATTTTTTTATTCAGAGTTGATATATGATTTATTCAAAACATTAGTCTAATTTTATTAGTATTTTGAATCTACATCATATCAACCTCTGTAGTAAAAATTGTAAAATTAACACAGTCGTTTCTCAATCTAACTAAATATTACTCCAAATAGTAAATTTAAAATTTGTATTGAGCATTTAGATTATATATAATGTGCCTTCCTAGTGGTTTTTTTTAAAAAAAATCTATTCTTTAATAATAGTATGATTTAAACTTGAAGTAAAAGCACTTTCCCTGAACTAATTTAAACCTTAAGTTTTATATCCAATAATTGTATATGTCATAAGAAAGTATTGAAAAGAGGAGAGATGCATGCCAGTAACTGAATTATCTAAAAATGAGTTATGTAATACTGGAATAGAAGAATTAGATATTATGTTAGGAGGTGGGATTCCAACAGGTAGTACTGTACTAATTGTTGGAAGTAGTGGATCAGGTAAAACCACTCTTTGTATGCAATTCCTAATAAATGGAGCCAAACAAGGTGAGAGAGGTGTATTTTTTACAATAACTGAACCATTATTTAAATTAACAAAGAATATGGAAGGATTTGATTTTTATGATAAAAAACTCATCGAATCAGGTATGGTAAATCTAATAGATTTAAGAATTATTAGTGAAAGATTAGGTCTTGACACTGAAAAATATACAGTAGAAGATGCTAGCGCTCTTTTAGACATTCTAAGAGATATTGCGGATGAATTAAATGTTAAAAGATTAGTAATTGATTCAATAACCGCACTTTGTTATCGACTTCAAACTCCAGAGATGATTAGAGATTTTATTTTCAAGCTTGGGTCTTCTCTTGCAGCCATGAAATGTACAACATTATTAACATCAGAGGTTCCCCCCAGAAAATTTCAATATTCTCAGTATGGAATAGAGGAGTTTATATCAGATGGTATAATGTTTCTTGGTGATATTGAACGTAAAGGTGATTTAATAAGAACTTTTCAATTAGTAAAAATGAGAGGAGCAGCACACAGTAGAACAAAATCTGCTATGAGCATATCAACAAAAAATGGTGTAGAATTAGCACCGCTACTGAAATCTAGAGAGTGAGACTAATAATGGTAAACGTTTTAATTGATGGTTTAAAAGAGAGAATTTCTAATGCGATTAAGATTAATCAATCAATTGGAATAATTCTGCCAGCTGCTAATTATCCTGATCTAATCCAAGCATTATTCGAACGTATTCATTCAAATCCAGAAGAGGCATGGGTTTATGTAACTGTAACAAAACCATGCGATAATATAATCAGTCAATATGATTTTTTAAAGGATTCAAAAAATATAAAATTTGTTGATTGTATTTCACGAGCTGCAGGAATAAACAAAGCAATTGATAACTGCATGTTTGTAGAAAGTCCCACCATGCTTGAAAAAATTGGACTTGAAATAATTAACATTTTTAAGGAAGTCGATGAAAAGACAAAAAAATATCTTGTAATAGACTCGCTAACAAATCTAATAATTTATAATGATCCAGATATAGTTACTGAATTTTTCTATCATATAATAAACCGTACTAGAACAAAAAATATACATACCATCTCTCTAGCAATAGAAGAAGAAGAACTAGATAAATATCTTACTAGATTAATTTATTTAAATGACAAGATTCTAAAAGTAAGGGATTCTTTTATTTAAGTTAATTAGTAAAGATTAAAAATTTAAATTGATTTTGATATTGTAAAGTGCGAAAAATGACTAAGGAGGAATTTATCAGTACAGGAATTGAAAAACTTGATACGTTACTAGAAGGAGGTACACCAAAAGGTTTTTCAATACTTATACTTGGAGGTCCTGGCAGTGGTATTGAGATTCTTGCAAAGCAATTGGCAACTATTGGTAATGTTTTATACTTCACAACTGAAGAAACAGAAGAGGAAATACTTGACACAATGAATAGGTTTGGATGGAAATCTGATACTCTAAAAATTGTTGATATAGCTACTGAATATTCTAAATCAGTATTAAGCGGTGAACAAAAAAGAGTAAGTGTTTACGAACAGAGATCTAAAATAAAACTTAAAGAATTAATAGAAATTGGATCATCAGGAACCCCCCAAATATCTAAAGGTGGTGAGGATTTTCTAGCAATTCTTTCAAACAGCATAAAATCATCAAAATATGAAAAAATAATAATAAATTCACTTGATTTTTTTTTAAATCAATATTCTCAGGATGAAGTACTGAGAACAATACACGCAGCAAAGATAAGTAACTTTCAAAACAATGGTGTTATAATAATGATTATGACCAGAGGAATTCATGGAGAGGTATTTGAAAGAAAAATGGAAGGAATTGCTGATTGTGTTTTAGAGCTTGAAGTTTTACAGAAAGGATCTACATTTGAGCGTTTCTTAGCTGTAAAAAAAATGAAGAACTATGCAAAAAAAATTGGAATAGCTAGATATGCAATAGATAGTGACGGTTTTATTTTAGAAATGATTGAAAGAATAATGTAGTTAATATGTAAGCTGCTCATTTTTCAATCTATTTTTTTGATTTTCAAGGTTCTGATATATTTGAAAAAGTATGCAATTATCTTCTCCCGGACAAATTACATCAGTAGGAGTGAGATCACATCCTGGTTTATCACGATGTCTTATTTTTGATTTAAAATTACATTCTTCGATCATTTATTAAATTGAATTTTTCTAGACTATTTTAAATTTTGGTTAAATATCTGGAAGAATTCATTTTTTACAGTTATAAATCCAGATGAATAAGTAAATGGATATGCAGATAAATATACATTAAAGAACAATTTATAAATCAGAAGCAATATTCATTTATTAAATGGATGGGATGACTAGCATAGATGATGTACTCATAGCTCCTGAATTAAAAAGGCCACTTGTTATTAGATCTCTAAGGAGAAGTAATGTTAGAAAAAAGATAGCAGAATATCTTTTTGAAATTAGTCCTAGTTTTAGTTATACCTCAGAAATTGCTTATAATGTTAAAACAACACCTACTAATGTTATAGGTGCAATCAGAGGGATGGGTACAAGGTATAAAGAAGAAGAATCTCTTCTAAGCTTAGATATTGTTGAAGAAAAAAACAGTAAGAAAAATATCAGACTTTATGGACTTACTTCTTTTGGTAAAGAAGTTGTAGAGTCCTTACATAAATAAAATTAATTATTTTTTTTTTGTTAAACAATATATTTATATCTAACCATACTCTTAATAATGAATTTTATATATTGGATTTGAATCACTAATTGGGGGTTCAAAGATATGAAAAAACAAAATATTATTGAACCAAAATTTGGAACAGAGAAACTTAAAAAAGGTTTTGCTAAAATGCAGAAGGGCGGAGTTATAATGGATGTTACAAATGCAGAACAAGCTCATATTGCTGAAGATAGCGGTGCTGTTGCAGTTATGGCTCTAGAAAGAGTTCCTGCAGATATTCGTTCTCATGGTGGTGTAGCAAGAATGGCTGACCCCTATGTCATAAAACAGATTATTGACTCTGTAAGCATCCCTGTAATGGCTAAAGCAAGAATTGGCCATTTTGTTGAGGCACAGGTCTTAGAATCAATTGGAGTAGATATGATTGATGAGTCAGAGGTTCTTACTCCAGCAGATCCCTTTTATCATATAGATAAACGTAAATTTACTATTCCATTTGTGTGCGGATGCAGAAATCTTGGAGAGGCTATTAGAAGGATTTGGGAGGGTGCATCTATGATTAGAACAAAAGGTGAGGCAGGAACAGGTAATATAATAGAGGCGATAAGACATCAGAGAATGGTATCTACTATGATAAAAAAAGTAGAAACAATGAAGAGTGATGAGTTAAAAAAACTTAGTGAAGAGTATTGTAAAAGTTATGTAAATTCAACTGAAATTTTAACTGGCAAAAAGGTTAATGAAAAAATACCAATATTTGGTGATTATAGTTATTCGACAGTTAAAAAAGAAATTTTTAAGATACTTGAAGATATAAAAAAGGTTCATCATAGGCTACCTGTTGTTAACTTTGCTGCAGGTGGTATCGCAACACCAGCAGATGCTGCAATTATGATGCAACTTGGAAGTGATGGGGTTTTTGTTGGATCTGGAATATTTAAATCAGCAAATCCTTCTAAAAGAGCAAAGGCAATTGTAGAAGCTGTTGCGAATTACAACAAACCAGAAATAATTGCTGAAATTAGTAAAAATCTTGGTGATGCAATGGCAGGTATTGAAATAGAAAACATACCAAAAGAACAACTCCTACAGGAGAGAGGATGGTAAATAAGCTTACAATAGGTATTACTGGCATTCAAGGCGCAATATCAGAACATGTTTCTTCAATGGTAAAAACTCTTGAAAAACTTGAGATACCAGGTAATGTAATAGTTATAAAAGATACTGCACAGATCGATATAATAGATGGTCTAGTAATCCCTGGTGGTGAAAGTACTACTATTTCAAATATTCTATACAGATCAGGACTTTTTGAATCGATATCAAAAAAAATAAATGAAAATAGCCTTCCTATCATGGGAACATGCGCTGGTTGTGTATTATTAGCAAGTAAAATAGTTGATAATACATATGATGTTAAATTATTTTCAGCAATGAATATGAAAGTAAGACGAAATGCATTTGGAAGACAAAAGGAATCGTTTGAATGTAATATTTATATTAACGGTTTTTCAGAACCATACAATGCTGTTTTTATAAGAGCACCAGTAATTGAGAATGTTTGGGGGAAATGTAAAGTACTTGCAAAAATAGAAAATAAGATTATTATGGCAAAACAGAATAATCTTTTAGCTTTATCATTTCATCCTGAGCTTACTGATGATATTAGAATTCATAAATATTTTTTAGATATGATTTAAATTTTTTTAGAAATATTTATAAAAATAAAGGAATAGGATAGAAAGCCAAAATTTGAAATATGAACCTGGAGGATGCTTGAATGAGGGTGTTGACTTTCTACCCTTTAACTATCTATTTCCTTAATCTTTATTATTTATATTATAGTTTATATATTTTTCTATTAAGATATAAATTATTAACAAGAATTCTCATTACAAATATAACCAAATTATATTCTATTTAAAATCTAACATTTAACAAAAATAAATGGAAAAAACAAAAATTTGATATTCTAATTTATTTTTAAAAAAAGATAATTTTATATAAAAAAACACAATATTTATATATATTAAAATTATAAAAACGAAAAATTTAAATATTTATATAGTTAATTTTATATGGGAGTTGTAGAGTTCTGAGGGCAAAATTTTTTTTTGCATCCCATCTATCTTTCTCCTCATCTACAATACCCAGAAAACACTCTACAACTCCTTTAAATTTAAATATACTAAAAAAAAGGGTTTTAAAAATATTAAAAAATTTCCCAGAAAAAGGGAAATATAAATAAAAGTGATTATTTATGAAATTTTATGCCTTCATTATAGCTAACAAGAATATACCAAGTGCAATTGCTGCTCCTACAACGGCACCAACAATCGCGACAACACCTTGTACTACAGTCCCCTGGAAATTCAAGACACCTTCAGGTGTTCCCATAAATCCAGATAGAAGGTTAGCACCATAAAGGAATATGACAAACACCAATAAACCAATAATTATTAAAATCCCGCCTACTGCTCTGCTTTTTCCAGAACCAAAATAAGCGGTAAATATTCCAGCTATAATACTTGCGATTGCAAATACCAGTGTCAGCATACTTAAAAATTGATTTACTAAATCCATATTTTTTCCTCCTCAAAATTTTGTTCCAGTTAAAGTTTTTGTGTCTATTACACCCTCAATTGATCTGATTCGGTCTACGACAATTTTACCAAGTTTTTCGAAGTCCTCAGCTTGAATTTTAGCTATAAGGTCATATTCTCCAAAAAGTGGGTGTAATTCTACAATTTCTGGGACCTTGGAGAGTTTATTGTAAACATCATGCTCTCGTGCAGGTGCTGCACTTATAAGAACAAAACCTATAGCCATTTGCTTTTCACCTAGCTCCTGTTATATAGTCTTATAATATAAATCTTTTTAAAATTACTGCCTAAAATTTAAATTAAGAATAATACGAGGTCAAAATCATAGACTGTATTTATTTTTGCAAAATGCTTTAAATAAGGTTTTAATTTCATCATTATATGATTTATACCTTTTATAAAGCAAGAGATGAAATTCTATCTCAATTAAAATCAATACTATTAAGATATGAGTATAAAGGGGATATAAAACTAGAAATCCCGCCAACAAATTTAGGAGATATCGCTATTCCCTGTTTTCATTTTTGTTCCACGTTTAAGAAACCACCAAATGAGATTGCAAAGATTATTGTAAATGAATTTAAAAAAAATAAATGGATTGAAAAAGTTGAAGCGAAAGGTTCATACATAAATTTTTTCTTAGAAAAAGATACATATAAAAATTCCGTTTTTAAATTAATATCTGAAAAAAAAGAAAATTATGGTTATCTGGAAAAAATGAAGCAGAAGGTTATTGTAGAACATACTTCTGCAAATCCAAATGGACCCTTACATGTAGGTAGAGCAAGAAATCCAATAATTGGAGATACAATTGTTAGAATTTTTAAAGCAGCTGGTTATAAGGTTGAATCACAATTTTATCTTGATGATATGGGAAAACAAGTAGCAATTCTTGCGTGGGGAATAAATAACTTAGATTCAAAAAATATTCCTAAATCAAAATATGATAAACCTGATCATAAAACAGTTGGATATTACCAGTTAGCAAGTAAATTGTTAAAAGAAGATGAAGAGATTTCTAAACAAATCGGTAAAATTGTTAAAAAAGGTGAAGAGGGAGATAAAAAAACAATTGATCTTATTCATAAGGCCTATAGACCTGTTTTAAAAGGTATTAAAGAAAGTTTAAAACGTATAAATATTACAATAGATAATTATGTACCTGAATCTAATTTTCTAAAAGATAAAAGCGCATATTTAGTTGTTAAAAAGTTAAAAAATTCTAAATATTGCCAAGAGGAAGAAGGTGCTTATTATTTAGATATGAAACCATTTGGGATAAAAGGCAGGAACACAAATTTTTTCTTTTTAAGAAAAGATGGTACAACATTGTATGCAACTAGAGATATAGCTTATCATTTATGGAAAGCAGAAAATGCAGATATAATGATAAATGTTCTTGGTGAAGATCATAAACTTGAATCAAATCAAGTGGAAATTGCTTTAAAATTACTTAAAGCAAAAAAAATTCCTAAAGTTATTTTCTACTCATTTGTTTCATTACCTGGTGGTAAAATGTCTACTAGGCGCGCCAGGGTTGTATATGTTGATGAACTTATTGACGAATGTGTAAATCTAGCATATAAAGAAGTTAAAAAGAGAAGAGGAAAGGAACTTTCAGATAAAAAAATGAAGAAAATTGCAGAGATTGTTGGAATTGGTGCATTAAGATATAATATAATAAAAGTTCAACCAGAAAAAGACATGATTTTTAAATGGGACGATGCTTTAAACTTCGAAGGAAATGCATCACCATTTATTCAATATTCACATGCAAGAGCATGCAGTATACTATCAAAAAATAAAGATGAAATAAATAATGTTGATCCCACTTTATTAAAGCATGAAAGTGAAGAAAATCTGATAAAACAATTGGCTAAGTTTCCAGTAACCATTCAAGAAGCATGTGAAGGTTGCAAACCTCATAGCATCCCAATTTTTCTATTTGAGGTTGCATCTCTATTTAATAAGTTTTATAGAGATTGCCCAGTTTTACCAGAAAAAAATATTGATCTAAGAAAAGCAAGACTTTCACTAGTAAATGCAACAAGAATTGTTCTTAAAAATGGACTTAATACTCTTGGAATCGTTGCACCTGAGGAAATGTAGAAATGCTGTATAAGCAAATAAAAATTGATACACTAATTAATAAAATTACAAAAAAAGATACGCTTTTTGGTGGAAACTTTATAATTGATCCATATCAAAATTGTGAATTTGGTTGTCGTTATTGCGATTCCTCACTTGATGATACTATTTATATAAAAACAAATTCTGAACACATTCTAAAAAAGGAGTTAAAAAAATTAGAAAAAGGGACAATAATTGTAGGGTCAGTTCACGACCCTTATCAAAGAGCAGAAGAATACTATAAAATTACTAGAAATTTGTTAAAAATAATTGGTGAAAATTACTTTTCTTGTCACATTTTAACCAAGTCAAATTTGGTAGTAAGGGATATAGATATTCTGTCTAAAATTAAAAACTGTAAAGTAACGATTAGTTTGATTACTTTGGATAAAAAGATTTTAAATATATTTGAAAAAAACGTTCCATCATCAAAAAAAAGATTGCAAACAATACAAAAACTCAATTGTGCAGGTATAGATGCAGGTATTGCAATTTTACCAATAATTCCCCATATTAATGAAGAGGAAATTGAGGATATAATAAAATTAGCTAAGGATTACAACGCAAAATATATTTTATATAAATATTTAGAATTGAAGGGTAATCAAAAATTATGTTTTTTTAACATTTTAAATGAATTTTATCCAAATTTAATAGAAAAATATAAAAAATTGTATAAAAAAGATTACATGCCAGATGCTAAATATATTTCTAAAGCAGAAAAAAATATAATTAATCTTTGTAAGATTTACGGACTTGAAAATAAAATCTATATATAAATCAAGGTTTTTACTTTCTTTTTCTACCAATCAATAACATAACAATTATCAAAACTATAATCAGTACAATAATTCCAATTATCCAAATATGTTTATCTATAAATGTTTTTTCTGTTCTTGCATGAGGATGTCTGGTTGCTCCAAACGGCATATGGCCATTGAGGGATAAATCCTGATTATAGTTTAATGGATATACATCATTTACATCCCAATTATTATTACTGCTATAATCTGTACCTGGAACTAAAACTCTTAGATCAGGATCTCCGAATAACTCAACATTTTGATAACGATCCCACCAGAACTGACCAACGGTATATTCAGGACCAACAGCCCTCATACCTTTTTCATAGGCTTGGCCAACACTATCTCCCATTGCAAAACTTTTTATAAGCATCTGTTGCCATACGGCTGACCAATCTGTAGTTGTCCAGGGGTCAATAATCTGATATGTAGCACCATGTCTCATCCATGTCAGATGCAGATATGTTCCTGCTGGCAGACATGAGATTGCATTTATTCCACAGGAATGGAGATTTTCGAGAGCATCATCAAAGTCATATCCAGATTTCCAATCCTTGACATATTCTGATCCACTTATTGGTGAGATAATTACCTTTCCATCACCGTTATACATATTAAAAAAGGGTAGACCTTCTTTAAGAGTTTTTAATGGATGAAGAATTCTATCTCTATAAACCATTACACCTGTTGCTCCCCAGAAATCAATAGGACTACCTAGCATATATAATATTTTGTTTATTATTCTAAGCTGTGGATTTATATGTAATACATCTGGATTTTCTGTAGAACCTATATGACTAAATAAATGAAATCTTATTAATCCGTTTGATAATTTCGATGGCTGTTTACCATTTAACAAATACAAAATCCAACGACCAAGCTCCCTTAAATTTCCAGGGTATAATAACGGTGTTTCATAAACTCGCCATGGATTTTCTTCATAAACATATGGACTTGTAGAATCCCAAAGAGCTATGACACCTCCTCCTTTATGCCCACCGTGGCAACATACCATCCATTGTATAACACCACGATTTAGATTTTCAATTGTTGCTTGAAAATTGGATGAATAAACATTGCTGTATTTTGCCTTTTTACAATAAAAAGGAATGACATAAGTCTCATATAAATCAGGATAATATGCACCAGATTTTCCTGGCACAACTCCATCATCTATAGGATCAGGTGAATACTCATAATATGGTATATGTCCATCAGCTCTTTCATATATGAAATCCCAATGCTTACTTGCTTTTTCATTGAATTTATGTATAAAATCCGCATATGTTTGTAATATAGGATATTGGAAGTCTTCTTCTTGAGAAGGTTTAGTAATAACAAGATTAACTCCTATTGGTGGTTTAAATCTAGCACCAGGTAAATGAGAAACCTTGCTGCTACTTCCATTGATTAGCTTTATTTCTTCTATAGCACCAGGGTTTTGATAGATTAGGGCTGGATAAAATATGTTTCTGCAAATCCAGTAAGCTGTATCTACTGGTGAAAACATGAAACGGCCGTTAAGAGCAGCACCGGTAAAAGATCTATCCCAAGGTATGCCAATATCATACTGTCCAGCAACTGTTATTATTGTTTCTTGTTTTTGTGACTCTGCTAATCCTTCTTCTAATTTTCCGAGGTTATATTCCTCAAGAAAATCGTAAACTTGTCTGCTACTCAATGCCATATTTCCTGAATTTGGAATATCAATATGCTGTTCTAAATCTGGATTTGTCCAGAAGTTTGTGTGATATGTTATTGCCTGAGATAGTTTTGGATGCAGATCAACAATAACAACAGGAGTTTCATGATGAGCAGCAATAAAAGCAGCTGGACCAATAAATAAAGCACCTAAAAATTCACCAGCTGGTTTTAATTCTCCAATATACCAATAGCTCCAGGGATCACTTGTTGTAAAAACAACATCGTTTTGTTCAGTATTATATTTAATTGCATCATAGATATCTCCTGGTTCATTGTATTCTTGTATATCTGCGATTTCCTTAATACTTTCTTTAACTTCAGATTGTATATGATTTCCAATATTTACTAAATGAATTTTATTTACTCCAAGTTTATAAAGTACCTCCTTTGTTTCTTCAGATAATTTTTTAGGACTTGTATATAGCAAGGGAGAGTTTAACTTACTTGCCAGTACTGCACCGTTACTTGCTGAAGAAAGTCCTTCAGCTTCTTCTTTATAAAATTTTTGATTCCAACTATAATCAAAGGTAAAATCAATTGGAGTTATGAGATTATCAAGTGAAAAAATACACACAGAATAGTTTTCATTCTGTCTTGTTTCACCAAGTAACTCCACATGAACATTCACTTCGCCATCATTATTATCATTATCTTTAAATATTACCTCATCTGCTGAAAGACTTGAGCAAATTTCTGTTCCAGCAGGATCAATTACAGTAAAACCCAATCTTATTGAGGGGTCTTTCCATTCCAAAGAAAAATCAATATCTCTACATCCAAAAGGCGTTGCAGGGATATTAATGATTTTACCAGGGTATAATTTTATATTTACATCTGCTTTTTTACTAATTGTATTTGCAATTTGATTTAGTTGTGTAGAGATAATTGATTTACCATTAATTTCTTCTTCAGTTGGTATCATTCCTTTTTTAGGAACTGCTGTAACACTTATCCTCCAGGTTCCATAATTATGGATAAAGGAACCTACTATTTCATTGGTTCCTTCCATTAAATGCTCCTTATAATCTTTCATTGCATTGTCTACTTGCCCTAACTGTGTGTCATACAATTGTAGATCATAATCAAGTACTTTATAAGGCCATGATAGCTCCATAGAAATGTATTTGTATTGATCATCTCTAATTTCAAAAGAAGTCCAAGTACCGGATGTACCAATGTCAGGTAAATCTACCTTAAATTCTTCACTTTTTATATTATATGGATTCAAAGATTCTAAAATCTTACCATTCGTAGTTTCATCAGGTTTATTATATTCCTGTTGAACAGTTGCAACAACAGCCTCCTTAGAATATGCCCATTCATTTAAAGCGATTTCTCCAGCTAATTTAAAGATATCATCGTTATTAATTTTAGTATATTGTTTTGCCTTCCAATCGGTTTCAATATGATTTTCAAAAATATTAATAGTGATTAACTCATCAAGCTCGTTATAACAATATTCTAACCAATCATCCATAAAATAATTCAAACCTTGCCGTGCATTCAGTGATTTTTCTTTTTCTTCTTCATATTCAATCTCATCCTGATAAAATAAAAGTGGATGTGAAAATATTTTACCATTAAAATTATATGCTGATGTAGGAACCGCAGCAAGATAAGCATAGTCATCTACAAGTTTTTCTTCATCAAATTGTACAAGAGTTGCCTTTTTTAAAGCTACTACTGGCTTGTTGGATGGTCCTTTATCAAAGCTTGATACATTCTCAATATAATCTGCAGAAATTAAAGGTAAAAATATCAAAGTCAACATAAAAATTGAGATTAATATTGTAATTTTTTTGTTTGATTTATAAAAACTTTTAAACAATTATATGCCCCCTAAATTTATTAAATATAATAATGTATAATATAGAAAATATTTATAAATTTTATATATGTATCGATTTTTTTGCTGCGCTAGATATTTTTATATAATTATTTTCTCTTTTTTTGAGGTTTAACTGATATCACTATTGCAATAATTAAAAGAATTATTATAATTATTCCTAATATCAAAATATAGGGTGTTTTTGTTATTAATTCTTTTTTATGAGGGTATTTATTTACACCATATGGCATATGACCATTTAGATTTAGAGTTTCATCATAGCTTAAAATTTCTGGCTTTTCCCAATAGTTTTCATCGCTAAATTCAGTACCAGGAACGTATACATGAAGATTTGGATCACCAAACAAACAAACATTTTCCCAGATGTCCCACCACCATTGACCAACAAGTAGTTCAGGACCACAAGCTCTCATACCTTTCTCATATGCTTCCCCTAGTGTATCACCTAGAGCATATCTCTTTATTATAAGTTGAGTCCAAGATGAAGCCCAATCTGTTGTTGTCCATGGATCGATAATCTGATACACAGAGCCATGCCTCAACCAGGTCAGATGCAAATATGTGGTTGCAGGTAGGCATGATATTGAGTTTACCCCCATTGAATGAAGATTTTCTAAAGCATCATCAAAGTCAATTCCAGTATAATGAGTTTGAGTTAACATTGAACCACTTCGAGGAGATACTGTAACCTTTCCATCGCCCTCATACCAATTAATTAATGGAAGACCTTGAGATAATGATTTTAAAGGTCTAAGAATTCTATCTCTATATATTATTGCTCCAAGAGTTGCCCAAAGATCATGCATTTGAATAATTGATCTGATCGGTTTCCAAATCTTGTTTATATAAACAAGTTGAGGATTAATTGCTGCTACGTCAGGATTATCTGTTGAACCAACTTCCGGAAATAACTGAAGTTTTATTGGTCTTATTTGTGAAAGAGTTTTAAGTAATGGAATATCAATGTTTAATCCTCCTTTTAGCAGTTCATAATAATAGTATAACAACCAATGAAGATATGTGCGAAAATGCCCAAGTTTAAACATTACTGGTTCATATGCCCTCCAAGGATTCTCCTCATAAACATAAGGGCTATCTGGACTCCACATCCCAACATTTCCCCCCATATGGAAATCCCCATGACTATTCAGAACCCAAATTAGAACACCTCTATTGAGATTCTCTATCAAATACTTAAAATTAGTTGAAAAAACATTGCTATAACCGGCTTTTTCAGCATAGAATGGAATAACCTCTGATTCACTTTGATCAGGATAATAGGCACCAGATTTTGTTGGAACTACTCCGTCATCAATAGAATCAGGTGAAGGTTCCTCATAAGGTGTTATACCATCAGCTCTTGTGTATTGAAAATTCCAATGATCACTTGCCTTTTCATTAAACCTGTACTGATATGTGTTATATGTTTGAAGAACAGGATATTGGAATTGTTCTTCAGCCATAGGTTTGTAGATAACTAGATTAACACCTCTTGGATTTTTTAGACGACCTAATATATGTTCTATTCTGCTAGAACTTCCCTGGATAAGCTTATTACTCTCCATACCAGGATTTACAAATATCATAGCAGGATAGAAAACATTTCTACAGATAGAATATGCTGAATCAACAGGGGATGCCCAGAAACGACCTGGGTAAGCGGCGCCTGTAAAAGATCGGTCCCAAGGAATGCCAATTTCAAATTGACCAGCAACTGTAATAATTATCTCATGATCCTGACTCTCAGATTGCCCTTCCTCAATTTTGCCAAATCCGTAATCTTCGAGAAATTCATATGCTCTCCTGCCAGATAAAAGCATACCTCCAGAGGAAGGTTCATTATAACGAACTATTGCTTGTTTACGCCAAAATATCGTTGGATAGGTAATTGCTTGTGATAATCTAGGATGTATATCAACAAGAATTACAGGGCTACCATGATGTGCTGCTATCAATGCAGCAGGGCCAATATGAAGAGCACCAGGGAATGTACCAGCTGGTACACGTTCATCAATGAACCAATAATCCCATGGATCAATTGTAGAGAAAATTATATCATTTTCCCCAGTAATTTCACGGATTTTATCATAAACTTGTTTTGGTTCAATAAAATTTTCTTTAATTTCTCCAATTTCTTTTATTTTTTCCTTTGCATTATTTGATAGGTAATTACCTATATTTACAATGTATATATTTTCTACTCCAAGCTTAAGAAGAACATCTTTTGTAGAATCTGATAGACCAGATGGTTTAGAATACAACAGTGGAGAATTCAAAGAACTTGCCAAAACAGCACCGTTTGATGCCGAAGCCAAACAATTTCCTTCTAACTTTGAAAAATTCTGAATCCAATTGTATTCAAGAGTAAAATCAACAGGTATATCAATATCTTCTAATGCAAAAACACAAACCTTATAGTTTTCTCCCTCTCTACATTCTCCAAGCATATCCAGTGATAATTTGATTTTTGTTTCATCTCCCACAATCCTTCCTTCAAGAAGTTCATCTTCTGTGACACTACAAGCAATTTCATTACCAATTGGATCAAGCACAGTAAATCCAAGATTAACACCGGGATCATTCCATTTTAAGGTTAGATCAGCTTCTCTACACCCAAAGGGTGACCCCATAAGTTGTACCTCGGCTCCTGGAAAAAGGTCAATTTCAACATTCATTGTATTACTTTTAAAAAGAGATAATGAACTTATGTCCTCAAGTTTTGAATCATAAAACATAGACTCCATTTTTCCCATATCTTCGGGAGTTCCTTTTTTTGGAACCGCACTTATACTTATCTCCCATTGTCCATAATTATGAATAAATGAGGCAGCAACCTCTGTATAAGGGAAAGGATCATTATAACTTCCCATTGCAACTTGAACCATCCCAAGTTGATCATCATATAATTGTAGATCATAATCCTCTTTATCCTTCCATGACATTTTTGTAATAATGTACTTATAATTTTTATCATTTATTTCAAAATCTTCATAGGTTGCACCTATTCCAATTATAGGTCTTTCTAGTTTCAAGGTCTTATGGTCAGTCTTATATCTAGGAATTGTTCCACTTACTTTCCCATTAAATATTTCGTCTGGTTTCTCAAATTCCTCCTCAATTATAGCAATAACTGCATCATTTGAATAGCTCCAGTCATGTAATGCTAAATCATTTGCAATATCAAAGGAATTATCTCCATTTATTGTTGTATAGACTTTAGAGCTACCCCAATGATCAATCTTATTTTTTTCCACATTTATTAGGGTGACTTCATCAAATCTATTATTACAAAAACTGCTCCAATCCTGCATAAAATAATCTAAACCCTGATAGGCATTCAAACTCCGCTCTTTATCTTCAGTATATTCATATTCATCTTGATAATATAAAAGAGGATTTGAAAATAGGTTACCATTACTGTTAAAAACAGCGGTTGGAACCGCTGCAAGATATGAATAATCATCAATAAGTTTTTCATCATCAAAATTTACAAAAATCGTCTTTTTTATAGGTATTACAGATTTGTATGATGGTCCTTTTTCAAAACCTACAATGTAGTCAAAATTTACTGCTTGACCTAATGGTAATAAAATACTTAATAGTAATATTGTTACGATTAGTATCGGAATTATTTTTTCTCCTATACTTTTGATATGTATCATTTACTTCCCCCGGTAATCAATTATTCATTTTTTATATATGTATTTAATTTAAAAGCATATATGTTTTGTTATATAAATTAGTTTGTCATATAAATTTTTTATCTTTTGTTTATAATACTCTAAATATTTTATTGAAATTAATAATTTTTTATATTTAAAACAAATTTTAATTTAAAGTATATTTCAAAAAATAAGAGAAATTTAATGGAATCATAACATAATAAATATAAAAGTTAAACATATCCTCAATTAAGAAATATTATGAATACAGAATTTCAGAAGATACTTAAGAAACAGCAATATGGAATAGTGGGAAATCATTCTGGAGTAAAACTTTGTCATTGGATGAGACAGAGCTTACTTTATGGAAGAGAATGTTATAAGCAAACCTTCTATGGTATAAAATCTCACCGATGTTTACAAATGACACCCTCTATCTCCCAATGCAACCAAATGTGTTTGTTTTGCTGGAGGCATCAAGGATTTACTGAGAAAGAATTAAAAAAAATTGATGATCCAGAATTTATTTTAGACGAATCTATTAAAATCCAAAAAAAACTTATAACGGGTTTTAAAGGAGATGATCGATGCGATCAGAAGAAATGGATAGAAGCAAATAAACCAAATATGCTTGCATGCTCACTATCTGGTGAACCAACATTATATCCCAAACTTAGCGAATTCTTTGAGTTATGTCATAGAAGGGGAATTACAACATTTCTTGTCACAAATGGTACTAATCCAGAAGCCTTGGAAAGGCTTGATACTTTACCAAAACAATTGTATATTTCGGTTGTTGCTCCAAACAAAGAAGTCTATAAAAAATTATGCTCACCATTAATACCTGAGGGCTGGGAAAAGATAAATCAGACACTAGAATTACTGCCATGTTTAAACACAAGAACTGTAATTAGACATACACTAGTAAATAATTGGAATATGGATTCCAAATATATTGAAGAATACTCTAGATTAGACGATAAGGCTTCACCATTATTTATTGAACCTAAAGGTTATGTTTTTGTTGGTTATTCCAGAAAAAGAATGACTATTTCAAATATGCCTTCACACAGAAAAGTCCATGATTTTGGAACGGCTCTTGCAGATAATTTAGGCTACGATTTAACAATGGAGCGCCCCGACTCAAGAGTAGTTTTATTGTCAAAAAAGCCAAAAGTGGAAAGATTTGATAAATAACACTAATAAATAATTAACAAAATATATTTTTATAAAAGGATATCATGAGACTTAAAAAAACAATTGTTATATTACTTGTATTTCTACTTTTAACTATTATTTTTAATTTTAATTCTGTTGCCTTTCAAACTATAAATAAAAAAGAAAAAGCAATTTTTAATGATTATATTATCCAGTTAAATGATGAACCTACATTTAGTTTTATAAATAGATTAAGATTAATTACAAAAAACATGTTTTTAAATTTAACTGAGAATGAAAAATTTAACTTTATTTCTCAAAAAATTAATGAATATAAAGAAAAACTCATATCTATACATAAAACAATAAAGGAAGATATTTTAAAATTATCAGGTAAGTATAAATCATATAATGAAGTTTTTACAAGAGAATTTTTTGAGTTGTTCAATGGAATCTATATAAAAAAAGTCTCAACAGATATAATTGCTAAATTAAAAAATCATCCTTTAATTAAAAACGTTTTTCCTACCTATAATATATACGCAACGTTAGATGTGTCAGTTCCATTAATAAATGCAGATTATGTATGGAATTTAAAAGATGATTTTGGAAAAAATATAACTGGACAGGGAGTAACAATTGCCTTTCTTGATACAGGAGTTGATTACAATCATCCTGATTTAAGGGATAATTATATCTCAGAGGGAAGCTATGATTTTGTAAATAATGATGATGATCCGATGGATGATAATGGCCATGGAACTCATGTTACTGGTATTGCAGTTGGTAAAGGAATAGAATCAAACTATCAATATGTTGGTGTTGCACCAGATGCAAAGTTTTATTCTTTCAAGATACTAAAAAAAGACGGCGAGGGGAATTTTTCAACCTATTATGATGCAATGATGAGAGCACTAGATCCAAATAACGATGGAGATTATTCTGATAAGGTGGACATTGTTTCTTTGAGTTTTGGAACAAAAGAACCTGGAAATCCTGATGATAGTTTATGTCAGGTACTTGATAATGTTGTGAAAGCCGGTGTCACTGTTGTTGTTGCTGCTGGAAATCTAGGGCCGGGTCCAAGTACAATTACTTCACCTGGATGTGCTCGGCTGGGAATATGTGTTGGTTCCACAAATAAAAATGATATAATTGCATCTTCAAGCTCAAGAGGGCCAGTCGAATGGAACGGAGATTATATGGAAAAGCCTGATGTTGTCGCCCCTGGTGTTAGCATCAAAAGTACAAAAAATAAAGGGGGTTATGAAGTTTATAGTGGAACATCAATGTCTACTCCTCATATTGCTGGTGCTGTAGCCTTGATATTACAGGCTAATTCAAAATTTGATCCAACTAATGTAAAACAATTATTGAAAACATCAGCATTAGATCTTGGATATAATGTTAATACACAGGGAAATGGTAGAATTAATCTTTTAAATATTATAAAAACTGATAAACAGCTTGTTATAAATGCACCTGATATTGTAAATGAAGCGCAAATTTTTAAAATAAGTTTATTAGATATTAATAATGACCCTGTAAGGGCATGGACTTTATTTATTACTCCATATCATATACCAAGACTTAAATTTGGCTCTTCAGGAAGATTTGTTGCTCCTATTATTATATGTAAGAACAATGAATTTGTAAAAGGAAAAATTATTGCTTTCAGATTTCAAGGTGGACTAGAGATAGTAAAAAAAGATATTTTGATAGTAAATAACGTAAGGATTAATAATTAATCTTTCATTAGATCTTCTCCGCCTTCAAATTGCAATTGGATTTGAGTATAGATATCTTCAATACCCATAAAATCTAATTTTCCTGTGGGAAATAGTATACCTTGGCTTTCAAATTCAGATATTAAATGAAGTATTTTTTCGCTTATTTCACGATAAATAGATGCCTCTTCACTATTAATTGCTTCAGATAATTGTTCTGTATTATCAGACCAACTCTTTATTTGATCTAATTCTTGATTTATAAGCGTGTCAGATTTACTTAGAATATTTATTTGGGATAGCCCTAATCTAAAATTTGTGCTAATTGATAATAGAATCTGAGATACAAAACCAGATGCTGTCTTTGCAAGTGAAGGATCTAAAAGATAAGCAATAATTGATCTATTTGGATTTAGGAATTTTATTATGAATTTTCCTGCTTCTCTAAATACAAATAGCTCTAATTGGCCAGGTGTATCCATTAAAACGTAATCTGTTTTAAACGACTCTATACTTTTTTTAATATCTGATGTATTTAAAGCAAGCATATCTGCACAGGCAATCTGTGCCCCATTTGGTCCTAGCCCATAGGAGTCCATTACTTCCTTTAATGATATCCAATCACGAATGTCAACATCAGGGTCATATGGCAGGTTTTCTGCTCCAGGATCAAGATTTACAGTTATTGCATCAAGGCCTCTAAGGTTCATCCATTGTTGAAAATTATATGTTAGTGTTGATTTCCCAGAACCAGCAGTTCCAATGAAATAAACAAATATTTCTTCCTTCATATTCACATTCCACGAAGTTGTACCATGTGCTCAATACGCCTATTTATAAGAGAAGGAGTACCAATATCATGTCTTATGAATATATGATCTCCTTTAATGTGCTTTAAAGCTTCTTCACAGATATTCTCAGCATTGTTTAATGTATCAGATATTCCAACTACTGCTAAAGAGCGAGACGAGGTAGTTTTAACAATCTCATTATCTTTGTTTACTGAAGCATAAAATAGCATTGATCCAGTAGATTTTATTTTTTCTTCATTGACAAAAATTTTTTCACCAACCATGCTTTTATAACCATAACCTTCAGGTACAACATACTTACAAACAGTTGATTTCTTTTTTAATTTGAGTTTTTTTGTATTAAGATTTCCATCAACCATAGCTTTACATAAATCAACAAAATCAGTTTCCAATAGAGGCAGAACGTTCATTGCCTCAGGATCGCCAAACCGGGCATTTATTTCAATTATTTTTGGACCATTAACTGTTAACATAAACTGACCATATATTGGCCCAATATATGGGCATCCTTCTTTATTTAAGGATTCTACAATTTTTTGAAGAATTGCTGCGCCTTCTTCATAATCACTTTTTGATAAAAATGGTAAAAGTCCATTATCACAGGAATAAGAGCCCATTCCACCAGTGTTAGGACCTTGGTCCTCAGCAAGAAGTCTTTTGTGATCCTGAACTGCTGGAAGAGGTAGTATTGTATTTCCATCTGAAAAAGCTTGTAAGGTAAATTCCTCCCCAACAGCTTTCTCTTCAATTAAAACCTTTGCTGCTCCACCAATTTTTTTATAAATTACCTCTTTTATATATGAAAGCGCTTCTTCAATACCATTAAAATGATCACCTGAGACACGAACCCCTTTACCACCTGTAAGACCAATTGGTTTTAATGCTACTTCATCATCTAAACTTTCAATAAATTTTCTTGCTTTTTCAATATCTGTAAAAGTTTTACATTTTAGTTGGCCGGGGATATTATATTTTTTTAAAAGATTTCTCATCCATTCCTTGTCTGTTTCAATTCGTGCTGCTTCCTTTGTAGGTGAACAAGCATTTATACCTGACTTATTTAACCAGTTTACTATTCCAACTTCAAGGGGTGCCTCTGGGCCAACTAGAACCAAATCAATATCTTTTATTTTTGCATAATCAAGAATTTGATCAATATTTGTTTCTTTTTCTTGTAAAAAATCTTTTGATAATTTTTTAATGCCTGGATTTAAATTGCTCATAATAGAATAAAGCTCAATATTTTTAGAAAGGTGTACTGTATCACATATAGCATGTTCTCTTGCTCCACCACCAACTACTAATACTTTCAAATAAATAAACCTCCCAGAATTTTTTCAAATACACTTCAACTATTTAATTAACACTATTTTTTTAAAATCTCACTAACTGATAAAAGCGAGATAAAATTAACATCGAGACTTTGAAGCTTTTCTTCAGCACCACTCTCCCGATCAACAACTACTAAAACTTTGTCTACTTTCCCTTTATTATCTCTTATAGCATTTATTGATTTAACAACAGATCCACCACTTGTGGTAACATCTTCAATTAGCAATACTCTTTTATCTTTAATTTCCTCTCCTTCAATTTGTTTACTAGTACCATGTTCTCTTTTTTCTTTCCTAATAATTACATAAGGAATATTTGTTTCAAGTGATAATGCTACAACCAATGGAACAGCTCCAAGTTCCATACCTGCAAGAATTTCATATCCTTCTGTATACATTTTCATTTCAGCTGCAATTTTCTTTAAAACTCTAGGATTTGTACTAGCTTTTTTAATATCTATATAGTAATTACTAACAGCACCAGATGTTAAAACAAATTTTCCAAACTTTATTGCTCCACATTCTTTTAGCAATTGTATTAATTCATTTTTGTTCATACAAAATAAGTATAGCAAATAGTAATTTATATTTTTATATAGCTTAACTAGAGAGTTCAAAATTTTTTATTAACTATCCTAATATTGAAAAACCTAAGGATTATGAAATCTTATAATTTTATAAAAAAAATTTTTAAAAATATTATTATCTAATAGCTATCTTTTATATATTGTTCGGAAATTTCCGAACAAAAACAAATGTTTTTTAAATAATATTAGATTAAGTATATTATATAAATGCCAAAAATTACATTGGATATGAATACGTTTAAGGCTCTTGCGTCAGATACTAGACTAGATATATTAAGAGCTTTGGATGGAAATAAACTTGGTTTAAAAGATATAAGTGAAGCAACAAAGCTAAATAAAGCAACCCTTCATGAACATTTAGCTAAACTAACTGAAGCAGGTCTTGTAAAAAAGAAAGAAAGAGAAGGACATAAATGGGTTTATTATAAGCTAACATGGAAAGGAGAGGGCTTATTACATCCAGAAAATTCAAGGATTGTAGTATTATTTACAACAACCTTTATTTCATTATTTTTTGGTATAATATTTTTATTTCACTTTATTAAAGGAAAAATTGTGGCTATGGGTAAACCATTTGTTGATACTGGACAGATGACACTACTTGCAGCAGAAGATTCAGATTCAATTATTCAATTGGCAGACCCAAGTTTTTTAAAAGCACCAATTGCTCATGTACCCTTACAGAACCTGACAGTATCAGACTTATCAAGAACATTAAATACAAATATTGATTTAAAAGGAGCCTTTGGTAATGCAATAACTGATTCTAAAATTGAATGGATATCTTTAGAAGGAAAATCTTTAACAAATGGAACTGAGTTTTTTGAGGGGACAGAACCATTAGGAGCTGAAGCATCTAGTCTATCACAAACAATATATGCAATTGTTCACGATCCAGCATTACAGTTTATTGCTATTGCTTGTATAATTATTTTTGGGATATTATTTACAATAGGAATTTGGCGCCTTTATAAAAATAAAATACCAAAGCTATAGTTATAAAAATTAACTACATAACATCTGTTTTATGCATTAATGATTTTCTCTTGGATATCATCAATATCTTCGTTTTCATCAAGGAAATCAAACAAGGTTTTCTGCATCCTCATCACCGATTATTGGTATACAATTATAGCGTTATATTGTTTTCGATTTCATAAAAAAAAATGTTGCTTTAATAATATAGTTTTTAATTTTTATTTTCTAATACGTTTAAATATAATCTATAAGCTTAAAATATCCATTTAGAATTGCTAAGTAATCACAAGTTATTTAATAAATCACTCGTTTCATTTTTATGATTAATATTGTCCATTATTAAGTTAGATCATTTAATCAAATATTTGATTCTGTTCATTTTTGTTTTACAAATAGTATTTTTATCAGGTTGTATACAAAACGGAGAAAAAGATGGAAAAGATATTGATAATGAAATTTACATAGGTTCAGCTTATGATCTTTCTGGTTTTTATCCTTGGATGATAAGAGATACTACCTCTTGTTCTCTTAATCAAAATTTTTTTAATCCTTTGATTGAACTCGATCAAAAAACTCGGGGTATAATTCCTGCTCTCGCAGAGAATTGGAATAATCCAGATAATGTTACATGGAAATTTTTTCTAAGAAAAGGTGTAAAATTTCATAATGGTTATAATTTTACTGCTCATGATGTCGATTTTACTATAAATTTTTTAAAGGATAATTTTTCATATTATAATGGAACGCTTTCTTCTTTATCAGATATCAAAATAATTGATAACTATACTATTGAAATGAAAACAAATGAGCCAAATCCTTTGTTATTATATGATTTATTAAGCGTTAATATTCTTTCAAAAAAATACATAAATGAGATTTTAGAGACAAATGAAACATGGCCTATAGGTACTGGTCCATATAAATTAGTTGAGTATGAACCAGACAATCATATAATTCTTGAAAGATTTGATGAATATTGGAGAGGTTTACCTGATATAAAAAGAGTAAATGTAATATTTATGGGGGATAGTGAAGAACTGAGAGATGGTCTTATTGAAGGTCTATTAGATATAGCTTCAATTCCTTTTGAGTATGTTGATGAAATAGAAAATACTAAAGGTTTGATTGTAAAATCAGTGCAATATCTTGGTGTTACATACTTAGGTTTTGATTTTAGAGTTAATGATAGCTATGGTTTTATGGGATCAAAAAATCCTTTATCTGATATGAGAGTTAGAAAAGCAATGTATCATGCTATTAATATAAACACTCTTTTAGAAAATATTTCGAATACTTCAGCTCTAGTACCTGCATCTCAATTTGTTACTCAATTTATATTTGGATATAATCCTGATATTGAAAGGTTGCCCTATGATAAAGAAAAAGCAACTCAGTTAATGAAGGATGCAGGTTATACAGATGGGTTTACTGTTGAACTAGACTGTGTTGATTCAAAAAAATCTATTGATATTTGCAGTGAAATAGCAAATCAGCTATCTTATCTAAATATTACTGTTAAGTTAAATCCTTTACCAGATTTTGAATATTATTCAAAATTATATGTTAAAAATACGTCTTTTTATTTAACTGGTTTTACTCCACTTAATGCTGAAGGTACCATAGAATTGTTACTTCATACATCTGATATGCAAGAAAATATTGGAATCTGGAATTATGGAAATTATTCCAATTCAGAAGTTGATAGACTTTATGATATAATTTGTTATACATTTGATCCTTATATTAGAAAAGAGTTGATACAAGATATTTTTTCAATAGCTACAGAGGATGTAGTCTGGATTCCATTATATTCAGGAAAAGTATTTTATGGAGTAAGTGATAATATAAATTGGAGTCCTCGACCTGGTTTATATATAATCTTTGAAGATATTTCGTATTATTATTAAACTGCTCAATAAAATGATAAAATTTATTTAATATTATTTGAAATTTGAAATCAGTATATTAAAAGTAAAAGCCAAAGATATCTAAGGATTAGAAAGTTGTTGGGCTATACTAGAAGTCAATGTGCCAAGATACAAGATTTCTAATAATCCTATTTTCCATTGGTTTTTATCCCTTTTCCCTTTACTGGAAAGATTACTGTCATTAATTTTTACTTGATAAAATGATTTATATTTCTCAAGGGTTAGTATTTTCCGAACCTTTGTTAGGGGTTGAAAAAAAGTCTACAGGAACGTTTTAAAAAAGCTTGTTTTTATAATGTTTTAAACTTTTAAAATATAAATCTTTACTTTTGTTTTATTATTATATCCAAAAATTTTAATACTACAAATTAATAATTATTTCATAAGGGAGGTGAAATTTAAAGAATGAATAAAAATATTTTATTAAAATTGTTATCGATAGGATCAATGATCCTATTTGTTGTAGCAGCTTTTGGCGCTAGTGTTAGCAGTATATCTATGAGAAAGGATGTTTTACCCTTAGATAGGAGCTGGTCTGACGATTTTAATAGCTATACTCTTGGACAATATCTTGATGGTACACCAGATGATGGGGAATGGAAAGGTTGGGATAATGATCCAACATTTGGTGCATATGTGTCAGATACATATTCTTTAAGTTCTCCACATTCAGTTGAGATTGAGGATACATCTGATTTAGTCCACGAATATATAGGTTATACATCTGGTAAATGGAGATATATAGCTTGGCAATATATCCCAGAAGATCATGTAGGTGAAACAGGATTTATGTTACTTAATAGATACAGTGATGGTGGTGATAATAGCTGGTCGACTCAGTTAAGATTCAATAGTGCTACTAATGTTGTACACTCTGATAATGATGGTAATGAATTACCTCTAATTACAGGTGAATGGATTGAAATTCGTATAGATATAAATATTGATGATGATGTTCAAAAGATCTATTACGGAGGAGATCTATTAGTCGAAAAGAGCTGGAAAGACGGAGTAACTGGTGGAGGAGACCCAAATATAGGAGCGGCCGATTTGTTTGCTAACAGCGCAGGGCCCATATATTATGACGATATGTCTCTTGAAGAATTTATATCACCTGCTCTAAAATGTACCGGTGAAATTAGACAGGAAGGTATTGCTCCAGGATCTACTGTTATTGGTAGTTTTACTGTTGCTAATGATGGTGATCCAGGTTCTGAGCTTAATTGGGAGGTTTCTGAGTATCCTGAGTGGGGAACTGATTGGACTTTTACTCCTGCTAGTGGAACTGGTTTGACTCCTGAAGCTGGGGCGGTTACAGTGGAANTATCTTTTACTGCACCAACTGATTCAGAAACAGAATTTACTGGAGAGATAACTATTATAAATTCAGATGATCCTAGTGATTTATGTAATATTGATGTATATGTTATGACTCCTAGAAACAGGGCAGTAAATTATCCATTATTTGCAAGAATTTTGGAACGATTCCCAAATGCATTCCCACTAATACGTCAACTACTTGGATTTCTATAAACTAAAAATCCTTCTCTTCCTTTTTTTTACTTTTATAGAAATATTCTATTTGGAGTATCTCTCAAATACCTACAAAATGTTTTGTCACAATTATTATTTTTAGCTAACAAAGTCATCAGCTAGGAAATTATTTAGACTTTATCTATTAGATTGGTTAAAATATACCTTTAATTGCCAATTCTTAGTCAGAGGCAAGTACATTTAGATCAAAATAAAGGCAAAAAATCCCTGTTTCGAATGGAAAATCAGGAAAGCCCAAGAGTGGGCCCGCCGAGATTTGAACTCGGGTTACTACCACCCCAAGGTAGAAGGATGCCAAGCTACCCCACGGGCCCTTATTTGAGACATGCATTATTATCCTTATAAAAAAACTTTCTCAAATAATAATTTTTAATATTTAACTAAATTTGCATTTTTGGAAAGCCTTAATATTATGTTTAGAATAAACAATAATTATTATGAATTTTCCTTCTGTTGAAATTCTAGGATTAATTGCTGGGGCTGTGACCTCTATGGGTTACCTACCCCAATTATACAGAGGGTACAAGACAAAAAGTCTAATGGATATTTCTTATTATATGCCTGGAGTTTTAGCAATTGGGATGACTCTATGGCTAATTTATGGGATTTTTTTAAAGGCACTTGCAGTAATTGTTGCAAATGCATTTGGAATAACTTGTAGTATTTCCTTAATTATTATGAAAAAAATCTATTCCTGATTAATTTACTGCTCCAAGGTTGCATGTCTGCTTCTCATAAATTCTTCTGTTTCTTTTTTACTATCTAAAAGATATGCAACAATTCCATCAAGTAAAATCCAAACACTAGCTTCAAAAAGAGTACCAAGTGGAGCATATCTCCTTCTTTCTTCCTCTTTACAATAGGAAGATATAAATAATGAAATGTTTGCAAATTTTGCAATCTCAGATCTCTTTTTTGCTGTAATAGAAACAACATAGGCACCTAGGTTATTTGCAATTTCTGCAGTCATTACAGCAGGAATTGTTTCGCCAGATCCAGATATTATAATTACAAGATCCCCTTTTTGCACTGGTGCTGTAATTGTTTCACCAATTACAAAGGTTTGAAACCCAAGATGGACAAGTCTAATTGCAAATGCTTTTGCCACTAGTCCTGAGCGTCCTGCACCATAAACAAAAATCCTATTTGAATTAAAAAATAGGTCAATAAAATCATTAATATCTTCTTGAGATACCTTTTCCAATATATCTTTTATCTTTCGTTGAATATATTTTATTGATCCTATAAATATATCTTTTTCGGTCATAAAATCTCCGAAAGATCCCTATAATCTGCCTCTTCTTTACCAGTTCTTTTCATAATTGCTTTTTCAACCTGCAACCTTATATATACTGCATCATGCTCTAATAGAGGGCTTTCTGAGATAAAAGTAACATTGTAATTATTATCAAAAATAATATCAATAAAGGGCATAAGAGGCATATCACCCTTTTTTATTGGGATATGGTAATACTCATTACCATCCTCATATAATACACCCGTGACATGAATTAAATAATGTTTCAATCTTAAAGGTTTGAGTTGCTGAAATATTTCCTCAAAATTTTCTCGTTTTTTAAGACCACCATTTGTTCTTGCATGAATGTGGCCAAGTCCAATAACTGGAATTACACCTTTTACATTATTGCAAATTTCAATTATTTCTTCAAGGCTTCCAAAAACCTTTTTTTTACCCATCGTTTCAATGCCTAGTTTTACTTTGAGTTTTTCCTTTTTAAATTGATTTATAATTTTTTTTACATTTTTTATAATTTTTTTCATGGTTTTTTTTTCACTATCTTCACCATAATATCCTGGGTGAGTGACAACTGTTTTTGCCCCCATCTTATCTGCAAGTCTTGCAGAAGATACTATCTTATCAATACTTAGGTTTAATTCCTCACCAGTTCCTGCTAGATTTATGTAATAAGGAGCATGAACATGTAGTTCTATATCATTTTCTTTAGAAAATTCGCCCATAAATAAAGCTTCCTCATCCTCCATTATATAAAGACCGCGAACAAACTGAACTTCCATTGCATTTAAATCAAGTATTTGCTTTGTATAAACTAATCCATCCTTGTTTGTTCTGCCTTTGCATGATAAAGGAATACCTGCTTGCCCAATTCTAATCATAAATATTTAAACCTCCTCAAATTAAATTTGTTCATATTTTATTTATATTTTTTGTTTGAATGAATAAAGAAAATCTTAGATTATTTCTTCTAATCGACTCATAATATTCCAAATAAGAGTTCTTCCATGAAGCGGAATATTTGGATCATTTGCTAGTTCATCAAGTCTAGAAGTAGCAGAAGCAACTCTGACATCTAAAGGATCAGATTCATTAAGTAAAGAATTCTTAATCTCTTCTGCTCCTCTTCTTATGTTTCTTGGAATAGAATTATCTTCATGAAGCATATTTAATCCATCGCAAACCTGTGCAATCTTATCATCTGCAGGCATGGTTGTCACCATTTGCTTTTTCTAGCAGTGTATACGGGATTAAAATAAAAATATTTGGGAAGAATTAATCTTCAAGATAATTTGAATTTAAAAGTTTAATTATATCTGATGCAATACTCTTTCCAACCCCTTTTACTTGTAATAACTCCTCTTCAGTTGCATTTATAATATCTTTTATACTTCCAAAATGTGAAAGCAGTCTTTTTGCAATTACAGCAGAAACATTTGGTAAGCCTTCAATTATAAATTGTTGCCTTTCTCTTAGGGACATCTGTGTCTTTTCACCTCTAACAGCAACAGCTTTTTTATCTTCTCTTTGTTCTCTTTTTGCAATGACATTCAGTAGATCTGCTGTTTCAAGGGCATTTTTTGTTGAAAGTACAGACACTCCATAATCTACAGATATAGATGCTAAGCTTCCAAAAATTGCATTATGATTTATATTTCGTTGTGTATATAAATCATCACCTTCAATTATCATAATTGGTCTGGAATATGCATCCCTTAATTGTGCAATCTGTTTGAAAAGTTTACCGCCGATAAGAGATTCTAAAAAATCATCAACCTTTTTTCTTTCCACTCCAATTCTTGATGATAAAATATAGTCCCCTATGTCTAGTTGTTGAGGTTCAATAGATGTACCTTTTATAGTAAGATTTCTAACAACATTTGACCTATACTCTCTGTGATCTACAATTATTTTTACTTTATTTTCCTTTTTTTCATAATCTATCAATGTTTTTTGATTTTTCTTTGGTTCAATTTCTCTAATAAAAAATGTTTTAGAATCCTCAAATTTTTTATTGAGTTTAGATCTAATAAACTCAAGTTCAGATATCATACGCTTTTCTTTTCTTTTAGATGCCCAATAGTATCCTTCATCTGGTGTACCTTTTGTAATCAATATTATAACCTTTCCTGCCATTTTTCTTGCAGTACGTCCTCTTCTTTGAATAACTCTTATTTCTGAAGGAATCGGCTCATAAAAAACAACAAGATCAGTAGAAGGAATATCTAGGCCTTCCTCGGCAACTGATGTTGCAATTAAAACATTATACTCTTCTTCTTTGAATTTTTCAATAATTCTAGATTGCTCTTTTTGAGTAAGACCTTTATCACCTTCTTTAATAGTCTGACCAATAAATCTAGCAGGTTTAGCATTATTAACATCTTGTAAAACATTGTATATATGCTGTGATGTATCTCTATAATGTGTGAAAATAATAATTTTTGAATTTGGTTTTATTTTGAGTTGATATTCCACAATTTTTGAAATTTCTTTAACCTTAGGATGTTCAATTTCTAAGGATTTTGCATATGCGATTGCATCTAGAATATTACCATCTGACATAATAGATCTTGAAGCTTTACTACTGTCTTTTGAAGTTGCCTCTTTACCCATCCTTTGAAAATAGTTTCTAAAAGCATTTACTCCTTGAGTTTGTAGTAATTCGAGTGCATAATGTATCTTCATTGCTTCACTTTGAGTAGAAGCTGCTTTAAACAATATTTTTGGAGGTTTTACTCTGGACTTAATTTCCATTTGTATTCTTTTTTGCGCTTCTAAAAGCTTTGTCTTATTTATTAAGGAAACAGATGAGCTTTCAATAAAATCTAGATTTTTTAACACTTTTAATCTTTCAGATAATGCCTTTCTAAGTAGTTGAATTGTATGAGAAAACTCTTCAGGTAATGCTATTTCTTTCCAAGTAATTTTTAAATCATGTACATATGGTCTTACATCCCTATCAAATTTAGTACGTATCTCAATATTATTTATATTTAGATTTTTACAAACTTCAAAGATTTTGTTTATATCATTTCCAGGTGATGCAGTCATTGCCAGAACTAAACCATCCTCTCTTTGTTTTTGATATATATTAGAAACAAAAACATATGAATATTCACCCACAGCATGATGACATTCATCAAATATAATAAATGAAACATCTTTTAAATCAAATCTTCTTGATAAAAGATCATTTTCTATTACCTGAGGTGTAGATACAATAATTCTACTGTCCTCCCACATTTTTTTTCGCTTCTCAGGTTGTATTTCACCTGTAAAAACAACAATCGATTCATTATTTATGTCAAGAAATTGCTTTAGAAATTGTGAATGTTGAATTACAAGTGGTTTTGTTGGTGCTAAAAAAAGTATCTTGTTTTTTTCTTTTTTCAACTCTTTTGCAATTATAATTAATGCTACAATAGTTTTACCTAAACCTGTTGGAAGAACAACAAGAGTATTACTCTTAGAAGCAGATTTTGCAATATTAATTTGATATTCTCTACTTTCAATAGTATTAGGTTTTATAAATTCCAGATTTATGTTCACAAAAAGGGTATATATTAAGGGGTTTTTTATTGTATTTGCAGTATCATTGAAACTATTTTTAATAATTCAAAATTGTTATAATATTGATATCTGATATTGATTTATGTTTGTTGGACTTGAAATTTGGGGAATTACCCTTCCTTTATGGGCATTTTTTCTTATAGGAATTATAGCTATAATTATTGTTTGGAAACTCATTAAATTTGCAATAAAAATACTATTAGTTGTTGTTGTATTTTTTATAATTCTAATGGGTCTTGATTACTTTGATGTCTTTGGTTGGATTCAAAATTTGTTTTCAGGAATTATTTCGTTATAAAAAAATCTGTTAATTATTTTGTATATTAATTTAGGTATCTCGAGTATTAAATGAAATATAAAATATTTCTTTATCTACTAATTCTAATTTACCAAATCTATTCTTATTAGTATATCTCTCCTGGTATTCAAGCATAATTAACCTCTCCCCAGAAGGCAGGAATAAAAACCTATTATATAAACTCTTTCTTTCTAAAAAAAGCTCCTAGTATAAACAACCTTATCAGATGGAACAGTAAAATAAATTGTCGCTCCGGTTCCTTTTCCATGACTATCTGCCCATATTTTTCCACCATGTTTTTCAATTATAGTCTTGCAAATTGTAAGACCAAGACCAGTGGAATCTAGTTTATGCCTTGAATCATCAGTTTTGTAAAACTCATTAAAAATATGATCTATTTGATCTCTTGTTAAACCTACTCCTGTATCTCTTATTGACACCTGAACAAATGAATCTCCATTTTTATTTATTGATTTTGACTCAAATATAATTTTACCTCCATTATCTATCATACTATTTATTGCATTTGATGTAATATGATCAAATATCTGCATTAACCGGTTTTTCTCTGTCTTAATAAAAACATCAGGGTTTATTCTATTTTCAATTTCAATATTGTAACTTCTAAAAATATCCTCATATTTTTTATTCATCTCATTTATAATCTCAAGAAGGTTTTCTTTTTTCAATAGCAAATCTGTTGAACCAATTTCAGCAAGTTCTCTGGCATTATGTACAACTCTTTTAATATATTCAGCATTTCTAAGACATGTATCAATCATTTCCTTTAATTTTAAATCAGATAATTCATTTTTTATGATTGGAAGTAGTGTAATTATTGGAGTTAATGGTGTTCCCAGATCATGACTTAAATTATCAATAAATCTTATTTTATCCTTTAGTAATTTATTTACATCAACTGTTCTTTCAATAACTTTTTTTTCAAGAGTTCCCTTAAGTTCGATTAACTCTTGTTCAGTTTTTTTTAGTTTTTCACTAAGTTCTTCTGTTTCTTCTTTCAATTTTTTTTCGGAATTATCAAAATGATTTTTAGTCATTTTCCCATCCCTTCATACATTTTTTTCTGGATTAAATTAAATTACTATTATTAATACTTTTACTGTATCGTCGTTTTATATTTGCAGATTTTCTTATTATTATACAAAATTTAAATATAGGTAATAAACTATTTAGTATTTGATAATGGTACGCCGTCAGGTGCCAAATCATCAAAGTATTATTACTTATGATGAACAGACGGGGGAGGTGAAAATATAAGATGAAAAATAAAATATTAATTGCATGTATTTTAGTAATTTGTACTATAATGCTATTACCATCTACATCTGTAGCTGAATCTAGTTCAGTTAAAGAACGTTTGGAATTAAAAGAAGTTTTTCAAAAGCAAACTGAGGAAAATCTTATAATTAGAGACAATCCATATGGACCTACTTGTATTCTAAGAATATTACTTATAATACGCAATATACTTTTGATTGGAGTTATTGGTATCATAGGACTTTTAATTACGATAAAAAATAAATTTAATAACGACTCTGCATTAACAATTTAAACATATTTAATAATAACCTGCAATAATATATTAATTAAAATTAATCTTAATAATTTAATTAGGAAATTTAATATAATAATGCAGATTATATATTATTAATAATGAATAACCGCGAAGACTTTAAATCTTTTATTCCTGCAGAAAAAATAATACCTGAACTTACTTTTAAAGCAATTTTGATAGGTATCTTTTTAGCAATTATTCTTGGTGCTGCAAACGCTTATCTTGGTTTATATGCAGGAATGACAGTTTCAGCAATTATTCCTGGAGCAGTAATGGCTCTTGCACTTTTAAGGCCGTTTAAGGGTACAATTCTAGAAGTTAATCTTGCTACTATGGGAGCCTCTGCTGGGGAATGTATTGCAGCGGGAGTAATTTTTACGATTCCTGCGCTGGTTTTACTTGGAGTATGGACCGAAATAAATTATTTAGAAACAACCTTAATTGCTTTACTAGGAGGGCTTTTAGGCGTTCTTTGGATGGTTCCTCTAAGAAGAGCGCTTGTTGTTCAAACTGATCTACCATTTCCAGAAGGAGTTGCAGTAGCAGCAGTTCTCACCACAACTGTTGGTGGTGAAACAGCTCATAGTAAGAAGATGAGTGGTGTTAGTGGAATTTGGTTGGGAGTGGGGGCATTAGTTGCTGGCCTTTTTAAATTCTGTGAACTAGCCCTTAACATATTCAGAGGAACAATAGAACATATTTCTAGTATTGGTAAATATAAAATCGGAGATAATGTTAATGATGGTTGGTTATATGGTGGTATCACAATATCACCTGCTCTTCTCGGAGTAGGATGGATAATTGGAACAAGAATTGCTTCTTACGTTCTTGTTGGTGGATTATTAGGTTGGGTAATTATTGCTCCTATTGTTGCTTTGGCAAATGGCCTACCGGTACCAGCACCTGAATTTACAGAGTTAGGTGTTGAGCTTGGTGGATTTTATACCATTTGGGCAAATCAAGTTAGATTTATTGGTGTTGGCACAATGCTTGTCGGAGGTCTCTGGGCAATTTGGGCGATACGGATGAATCTTGTTGGTAGTATTAAAGAGGCAATAATTGGTATAAGAGGAGGGCAAGTAAAAAGCAAAAAAAGAACAGATAAAGATGTTTCATTTAAACTAATATTTGTCTTTATAGTTCTTATGACAATTCCTGTATTTTTCTTATATTTATGGCTATCAAATATGTTTGGTGTATCTCTTATAATGGCAATTATTACGATATTTTTTGCATTTATTGCAAGTGCCCTTGCAGGATATCTTACAGGTCTTGTCGGCTCATCAAACATGCCGATATCTGGTGTCACAGTTGCAGTTCTATTAATTGTTAGCCTGATTATGCTTGGTTTTGGTGTAACAGGTGCTGGGGGAATGGCGATAGTTATATTCATATCCGCAGTAATAGCTGTGGGAGGTTCGATTTCTGGAGATCTTCTACAGTCTATGGCATGTGGACAGATGCTCGGTGCGACTCCTAGGAATCTGCAGATTTCAATGACATTTGGAGTCTTAGCAATTTCTGGAGTAGTTGGTATTGTAATTGGTTTATTACATAAGGCTTTCAAAATAGGCAGTACAAAGCTTGTTGCACCTCAAGCAGGTCTTATGGCTGGAGTTGTAAGAGGAGTACTCGGTGGAGAAATGCTCTGGCCTTTTGTATTAGCTGGAATGATTTTAGCTCTAGTTTTAATATTAATTGATTTACCAGTTTTACCTGTTGCAATTGGAATTTATCTACCATTTACTTTATCTATTCCAATTTTCTCTGGTGGAGTTATTCGTTATCTAACAGATAGGCAATTTAAAAAGAAATTTGGATCTGCTGAGGCGGAAGAGGTAAGTGATTGGGAGCTTGCGATTAAAAAAACAGATATTAAACCAAAAGAAAAGGCTATTAGAACAGGTTTACTTTTTACGGCAGGTCTTGTAGCAGGTGAGGCACTAACAGGTGTAATTATTGCAATTTTAGTTGTTGCGGGTATAAACCTTGCTTTTTATGATAGTGCTCCATGGTTACCAGGTATTATTGTTTGGATCTATATTGCAGCTTTACTAGCTTATATACCTTTAAGAGAAATAAATAATAAAAAGACCAGATAAAAATGATTTTTTCAAAATATTTTTTTATCAAAAAATAAAAAAAAAGATTACTCAAGTATTTCCCAATCTGAGAAAAATCCAATTACTATTTTGTTTATAAGTAATCCAATCATTGGTGCATATAGTCTTATTGTTTCACCATCATTTAATCTATTAATTTCTTTTCCATCCTTAATTAAGACAAAAGAAATTACCACAAAGTCTATTGAATTACCTGCATAATCAATTTGCTCCATCCTTCCAAAAACAAATAATCTATTACCACGACTTTCTTGAGTATTTTTTTCATTATTTGAGTCTACAGTATCAGCTGCCGATACTATTCCTGTAGTTAAAAACAGGAAACATATAAAAAAACCTATAATTTTCCTATTCATTCTACCACGATTAAAATTAATATATTAAAAATATATCAAATTATGTTTGTTTAATTTGAACAATGTTTAAATAAAATTAAAAATATCATATAATATGTTCAATTTTTTTTATATACTTATTTTAAGAATATAACCATAACCTCTTTATATATAATAGATGATAAAATGTTGTGAGGATAGGGATAAATTTAGTGTGATAATAAGATGGATGAATCAGATTTAAATCAATTAGATAACACTTCAATTACAAAAACGCATGAAGAAATACTAAAGATGCTAGAAGAAATCAAAGAGTTTGAAAAAAAATATGGGGAATTTGAACCAAAAGAACCAATTGTTGAAAAAGTACCAACTAATCTAGAATATGAAACATTTGAGGAAATTAAACCTGAGTTAGTATTTTTTAAGGAAGTTGAAGAAAAAAAATCCAAATTATTTGAAAAATTTAAAAAATTTAAAACTAGATTTGGTAAAAAAGTACATAGGGAAATTCCAGAAATAATTGAAAAACCAATTACCCCAACAACTTTTAGATTAAGAATTAACGAAGAAGGAAAACTTGAAAATATTGATTTAAAAAAGCCTAAACCAAGGCCAAAAATAAAGTTAAGTTTTAGAAAAAAAGATAAAAAGGAATCTGAGGAATCTGAAAAAAAATCAAAATTTGAAAAAATAAAAACTGTACTTAGTAAGATGAAAAGAATAATTCCTAAAAGAAAAAAAGAGGAAGAAGAACCTGAAGAATCCGAAACAAGTGAAACTACTGAATAGAATATTTTTTATAGAGATGTATAGTAGAAAACCATTAAATAAAGCATTCTTCATTTCCCAAAGGATAATTAATATGGAATCTAAAATATACGATTATATAAAAATTGAACAGAAATGGCAAAAACAATGGTTTGATGAAAAAATATATGAGTCAAAAAAAGAAAAATTAAAAAAATTTTTCATACATTTCGCTTACCCTGGTGTATCAGGTTACCTTCATGTTGGACACATGAGAGGTTTTACTTATTGTGATATTATTGCTAGATACAAAAGAATGTCAGGTTTTGATGTATTGTTTCCTGCAGGTTTTCATGCCTCAGGAATTCCATCTATTGGTTTTGCAAAAAAGGTAGAAAGAAAAGATCCTACTACAATAAGAGACCTTAAGAACTATGGAGTATCAAATGAAATAATTAAGAAACTTTCTGACCCAGCAGAAGTTGTAAAATATTTTGGAAATGTTTATGTTGAGGATTATTGGAAAAAATTTGGTTTTTTAATAGATTACTCAAGAATAATGAGTACTATTTCAGATGGTTATAAAAAATTTATTCAATGGCAGTTTTATAAGCTAAAAGAAAAGAACCTACTAATTCAAAAACCTCATTTTGCTCCCTTTTGTCCAAATTGTGGACCGGTTGCAGTAGACAAATCAGAAACAGATATATTAAAAGGTGGATCAGCAGAAATACTTGAATTCACAACTATTAAATTTAAAATGAAAGACGGAACAATTCTACCTGCTGCAACTCTCAGACCTGAAACTATATTTGGAGTAACAAATATGTGGATTAACCCAAATATAGTTCACGTTAAAGCAGAAATAGATGGTGAAATATGGATTCTATCTAAAGAGGCATTAGAAAAACTATCCCATCAAATTAAAGATGTAAAACCTCTTAATGAAACAATTTCGGGTAAAGAATTGATTGGGAAAACATGTATTGTACCAATAGTAGATCGAGAGATACCCATACTTTCTGGTCCTTTTGCAGATCCAAACGTTGCAACAGGAGTAGTAATGTCAGTTCCAGCACATGCTCCTTATGATTGGATTGCTCTTGTAGAATCAAAAACAGATATTGAACCAATCACAATAATTGATGTGAAAGGATTTGGAACAAATCCAGCAAAAGAGGTATGTGACAGGTTTGAAATAAAAAGTCAAACCGAAACAGAAAAATTAGACCTTGCAACAGAAGAAGTATACAAAAAAGAGTTCCATACTGGTTATCTAAACGAAAAATGCGGAATATATGCTGGAATAAAAATATCTGATATAAAGGATGCAGTGAAAAACGAATTGATTGAAAATAATCAAGCAGTTGTTATGAGAGAATTTTCAGAAGAAGTAATCTGTAGATGTGGTGGAAAGGTAGTAATAAAACAGATACCTGACCAATGGTTTATAAAATATAGTGACGAAAAATTGACAGATGAATCAAAAAACCATGTATCCTACATGAACATATTTCCACAAGATTACAAGGATGAACTACCCGGCGTTTTAGACTGGTTTGATGATAGGGCATGTATTAGAAAAGGTTCATGGCTAGGTACAGATTTCCCATTTAAAAAGGGCTGGATAATAGAACCAATATCTGATTCAACTCTTTATCCAGCATATTATATTATTTCAAAATATGTAAATGAAAATAAGATAAAATCAAATGAAATGGACAACGAATTTTTTAATTATGTTTTTCTTGGAAATGGAAAATGCAAGAATCCTGTTTGGGAACAAATAAAAGATGATTTTGATTATTGGTATCCAGTAGATATCAACCTTGGTGGAAAAGAACATAAAACAGTTCATTTCCCTGTTTTTTTAATGAATCATGTGGCAGTAATGCTAAAAGAAAACAGACCTCAAGGTATTTTCGTTCATTGGTGGGTTACTCAAAAAGGAAAAGAAAAAATTAGCAAATCAAAAGGCGGCGTTGAGCACATAAATGAGGCGGCAACAACCTATGGAGTTGATGCTATGAGACTGTATTATGCTCATATTGGATCGCCTTTTGTGGATATTGAATGGGATTCAGAAGCAGTAACCAAATATAAAAACAGACTGGCAAGCATTTATAAAATAATAAATCAAATAGATAAATTTAAAGATAAAGAAGATAAAAACATTGATAACTGGCTAAGTAGTACATTGCAAAGAACAATAAAAAAGACAATAGATGCCTTTGAAAATTTTGATTTAAGAATTGCAGCCAATGAAATCTTCTTTGAATGCCAAAAAAACATTCAATGGTACATTAAAAGAGGAGGAAGTAACAAAAAAATTCTCAAAAAATTTATACAAAGCTTGACAATTTTAATGACTCCAGTTACTCCTCATCTTTCAGAAGAAATCTGGCATAAAGGAAACAATACATTTGTTTCAAATGAAAATTATCCAATATATAATGAAAAAGAAATCTTTGAAAAAGAAGAAGTAGGTGAATATCTTATATCAAAAGTTACAGATGATATATCAGAAATTCTGAAGGTTACAAAAATAAAACCTAAAAAAATATGTATTTATACATCTCCAACATGGAAGCAAGATATTTATAGAAAAGCTATAGAACTTACAGGTGTAAATAAACTAAATGTTGGAGTAATCATGAAACAAATAATGAGTAATCCTAAAATGAAGGCAGTTGCTAAACAAGTTACTCAATTTGTAAATAAACTTCCCGGTGAAATTATGAAACTAAATGATAATGATAAAAAAAGATATACGATTAATATAAACGAATATGATTACTTGAATAAATCAAAAAATTATCTAAAAGAAGTATTTTCTTGTGAAATTGAAATCTTTAATGCAGAAGATAAGAATATTTATGATCCCGGAAACAAAATTCGTTTTGCAATTCCCTTAAGACCAGCAATATTTGTTGAATAAAAAATCTATAAATGGATTATTAATTTTGGTTCTCCTTTTATTTCAGCAGGTAATTGACCTATATCAAACTGAGAGGTTGTAGTTTCACAGTAATAATATTTTTTACCATCATCCTCAACGTACTTTCCATGATCACCCTGTAAATTTATACCTACAGCTAAATGCCCTGAATTTTTATCTTTAATTTTATAAAACAATAACACAACATCATAACCCAGAGAATCCATAATTGAAGCAAAAAGAATAGCAGAATCCTCACAATCTCCTTCTTTATCTACTAATGTTTCAACTGGAAACTTCCAATATTCAATACAACCCTGAGTCTCATTATCTAATGCATACCTTACATTTACCTGAACAAATCTAAGAATAAAATTTGCAGTTGTAATCATGTTATATCTTTTACTATCTGCAAGTGATTTTAACTCTTTTGAAAAATCAATTACTACCTTTTGATTTGATGTTACAAATGCAGCCATTGCATCATTTGGAAATGGTGAATCTTGAGGTGACCTGTCAATATTAGCATTTGCATATTTTTCATATATTTCAGTTTGTATATCCATTTCAAGTTTCCAATAATTGTCATTAAAAAACCACTTATAGACTCTACTTATGTATTCATCAGTTGATGATTTTTCTTCTGAAAGTGTAATATCATACCATAATTTTCCCTTACTTCCCTCTATAAATCCGGTTCCATCAATTGTGTTTTCCCTTTTGTTAACCTTTAAAATTAGTGTTTTCTGACCACTTTCAGAGCTGATATCGATTACATCGTTCTTTCCGATAAGATCATAGTCGTACATAATTATCTCAATGTTTGTATAAGGATTAGTAGTGTC
>JGI2173J19968_10000016_pt1 | contig 74224 bp, 66 predicted proteins | sample DeeMarSWOR136_30_FD_19968 | JGI IMG/M metagenome (IMG submission 19968) | reverse complement strand
TGCGATTGCATTTGCCTCGTCAGCTAAGCTGTCTGTCCCATTAAAGCGAGATGTCCATTCTAGGACACCCGCATTTGTGTATTTTATTGTTGCGTAATCATTGTTTGTGTTCAATCCAAAACTCTCACCCGTAACATATACATTTCCATCGTCACCAACAGCGAGCGCAAGCGCCTCATCATCAGACCCTCCAGGCCCATCGTACCGGGCGGTCCACACAGTATCGCCTAAGCTGTTGTACTTTATGGTCAGATAATCAGCATCGTAATTCGTATTTTCGCTTTGTCCAGTCACATATATGTAACCGCCATGCCACTTAATATCATAGGCCTTGTCATCTGCACTACTGAGGAGTCCATTATATGACGCTACCCAATCCTCAATGCCTGCAGCATCATACTTTATCGTTGTGATATTAAACCACTCGGTGCCGGCATATGCATATCCGGTGACATAAACATTCCCTGCATCATCAAGGGCAAGCGCGTTCGGCACATCTGATGAGTTATCAGGATCATCATAACGCGCAGTCCATACCGTATCACCAGCATCATCATACTTTATTGTAATCCAATCAGAACCTGTTGACAATGAATAAGTAAACCCAGTTACATACACGTAACCACTATCATCAACTGCGATATCATAAGCTTCATCATCGTCACCATAAGCTCCAGCATAGCGAGCAACCCATTGCTCGACACCGGCACTGTTATATTTTATCGTGGCGATATCGTAGTGATTACCTGATGCTATGCTTCTGCCGGTCACATAAACATTCCCCATATCGTTTATTGCGAGCGCGTATATATCATCATAGAAGTTAGCCCCGCCATCGTAGTAACGAACCCATATTGTATCACCCGAGTCATCATATTTGATCGTTAGAAAATCGCGTGATCTATCAGGGTACGCTCCCCAACCGGCAACGTAGACATTACCTGCATTGTCAACCGCAATGTCTCGGGCACCAGAGGGCCCGTATCCAGGATACTGGTTTATCCATTCGACCGTCTGCGCATTAGCCAGCGCAGTAAACAACATCAACACCACACATGCAAACCCTTTCATTTGACCTCCCAGTTTGTTATTTGAAGATAGGATAATACTTGAATACTTACATAGTGTAGCAAAAAAGAAAAATCTGTCAATCGTTAATTGAAGAAGTTGGAACCGTCGTAGCTACGCCTGACGTCAGGGCTATGTATTAGTGTGTATATGTGCCTTGCTAGTTTGCCCTAAATTACCTCGCCTTTTATACTTATTGTCACTTCCTCCACTGGCACATCACTTCCAGCCCGCTTCTTGGCCTCTTTAATGATATGCATCAGCCCAAAGCAGCACGGCACTTCCATGTGGACGACTTGCATGCTCTTCGGTTTGGCATGTTCGATTATCTGCGCGATTTTTTCGATGTAGGCGTCAGAATCGTCCAGTTTCGGACATCCTACGAGTATTGCTTTCCCCTTAAGAAGATCCGGGTGAAGGTTCGGATAGGCGAAAGGCACACAATCGGCGATTATTGCAATGTTAGCGTTCTGCAGATACGGCGCAAACGGCGGCACCAAATGGATCTGCACTGGCCACTGGCGTAGCTCTGACTCAATTCTTGCTTTTTTCTCACTCGACGCCTTTTTCTCTTTCCACTGCATCATCCGGGCTCCTGGGCAGCCACTCACGCCTTTGGGCATTTCATGCGTATGGTGTTCTGGAAGTTCATCTGCATGTTTTTTCAGATGTTTAATATGTGTCTCCAACATTTCGGGGGCTTTTTCCTTGATACGTGCAATCGTCGCTTCCTCATTGTATGCTTCCACTTCTTCTTCAGTGATGGTCAAAGCACCGGTCGGACAAGAACCTAAACAGGCACCGAGACCATCGCAATAGAACTCCTTGACGAGTCGTGCCTTCGGTCCGTTTGGCGTTTCTACAATTTGCAGAGCCTGCTCCGGGCACCCGGGAACACAACTACCGCAACCGTCGCAAAGATCCTCGTCGATATGAATGATCTTTCGTTTTACTTTTTGCATATTATTTCTCCATTAATTACTACCTCAGATACCAAGTTTCTTACGATTTGCCTCAATGTGTGAGAGTATACCGTCAACTGCTTTCACGGCATCGGTCTCGACACTTAACTGGCCTCCAGTAACGTTCTTGCAGTCTTCCAGGAGCAGTTTCACCAAATTTGGCGCCTTAGTCACTGGCGGCACAGGATTCACGTACGTATACAGCCCGAATGCTAACGCAAAGATTGCATCAATGGTGGCCTTCTGTTCCATGTATTCAGGTGCAACTGCGGCTACCGGAAGGTCAGTAACAGGTACATCACCCAGGGCATGAGCCACAGTCGCTACTAGGTCACCCAGTCGACCAGTATCAGTGCAAGTGCCATAACTTAGAACGGGTGGCACATTAAACGCCTCACAAATGCTTTTCAGCCCGGGGCCAGCAAGATCTTTTGCCTCAGGACTACACAAACCAGCAACCTGCATACCACCATTGCCGCAACCCATTGAAAGTACGAGTACGTCTCGTTTAATTAGTTCCTTGGCAACACGCACGCTATGCACATCTTGCCCTGTGTCTCTCAAGGAGGTACAAGAAACAAGACCAGCGATACCGCGTATTGTTCCTTTCTTTATTGCATCTAATAACGGTTCAAGTTTGCCACCCAACGCAGCGAGAATACTCTCGGTTGAAAAACCGACCACTGCTTCTCTCGTTGGTAACCCAGTAAAGGGTTTAATTGATTCTCTGCGTTCTTTGAAATTATCGACTGCCATCTGCAAGAGTTGAGCCGCCTGTGTTTCTGCTTTTTCTGGCATGTAATTGACTCGTTCATTTACGCCTTCGAAGGCAACCAGCTCGCTCACCGGCACGAGTTTGAACTTATATTTCTCTGCGTACATTGGATCAACCGGCATCGAACAATTCATGTCCGCGGCAAAGAGGTCCACACAACCGCTCGCGAGAATCGCCTCTTGCATAATCCAATTGCCAGTAAAACCATAAAAGACATCATCCGTTTCCCACCGCTGTATCATTTCCTGCCCAGTTTCAATATTGGCGATAACGCGTAACCCTTTGGCACCAACGTCCTTTGCCTTCTGCTGCCATTCAGGCTTGCGCGCCAGTTGAACCATGGCAAATCCCAGGAATGGCTCATGTCCGTTGGGCAAAACGTTCACGTAGTCCGGATCCAGAACACCCAAATCAACCCGCATCTTATGCGGCCGAGGAATACCGTATATGATGTCCTGACAGTATTCGTTAACGATCTGACTCTGATAGGCCATGGCTATACTGAGTCTCATCGCCTTCAACGCCAGACTCACATAGTAACCATCAACATTAGTAAGACATGAGCTTGTAGCAAGCATCATCTCCCCATAGATACCACCCGGGAATATGCCTAATTTTCTCCATGTTTCTTTCCGTTCTGCCGGGGCTAAAGCCTCGACAATCTGACTGGGTGTATCATATGGCCTGTTGAAATCATTCTTCGCGAATTCATACAGTCTCGTGGCGACTTCATTATCCTTTCCCGACGTGCTAATGCCTAATCGCGCGGCAAAATCCTTTAACTTTCCAGTCTCTTTGATCTCAAACGGCGTTTGTCCCTTGAGTGTAGCATGCAAAGTCTTCAGTGTCTGCTCGGTGTGGTAATGATAGGTTGAGGCACCCAGTACGTTCCTCATAAGCATCATACGCATCGCCATGCCATCACCGGTGATCCCACAGACACCGCGCTTGTCTTTCTCAACGTCGGCGCGACATGGACCATTGGAACATAGATCGCAGCGCACACCGCCCATACAAAAAGGGCAACGCTGATCCGGATTGCCGCCCATGCCCTGAGCCTCGTAACGATCCCAGATATTATTCATGCCATCTTGCTTTATCTTTTCGTAAAGCTTGTTTACAGATTCATGATAAGAAATTCTTTCTTTTTCCATAACTGCTCCTTTCTATGTATTTCTCCTCTTTGCTTTGCTGCAAACATCATACAGCGTATACTTGCCGAAGAACGAATCCATTTCTCTTTTTAACTTAGACCAGCACTCCTGCATGGGACATGGTGTTATGTGTGCACAATATTTATCGGCTTTGCCCAAAAGGCATTGCACTGGAGCCGTAGACTCGCCCACTGCATCGAGCACATCTTTCAATGTTATTTTCTTTGGATCCTGCGCAAGGATGAACCCGCCACCCGGGCCTTTCCTGCCTTTAATCAACCTGGCGCGGCGAAGCCTGAAAAGTATTTGCTCAAGATACGCTGGTTTAACACGCTGGCGCTTGGCAATTATTGGTAATGAAATTGCCTTACCGACCGGCTGTTTGGCGAGCTCCATCAACGCTCTCAGGGCATATCTTGACTTCACCGTAAGTTTCACATAATATCTTACTCAAAAAGTAAGGTATTGTCAAGTACCTTGTGGGGACGGGGGTAGAAGTATTCGAAGTCATTAGAAAGACCAGAATAATCAACGGTAATATGGTGCAAATCCGAATATTTCCCTTCGCAATTCAATTGGTTGAACACCTATGATTGACAGAGTAGGATTTGCGCACTATAATAAAACAAGACGGTAGAGATGTATGTAACTCTTTGGTTTATCTAGATAGGAAGGAGCGATGGATTTAAAAGGTGAATTCATCAGCAAAGCTGCTGAGATTGCCGTTGGCGTAGTAGTTGGCTACATATCCTATGCAGTTTCTGCTCCAACGAGTGACCTAGCAGGAATGTTCGGTATCATGACAGGTCTGACGACCACTTTGATAGTAGCTCTTCTTGTCGAATCCTATCGACATTCACAAGATTTGAAAAAGACTAATACACTCCTGGCTAATCTGCTAAGCAACATTGCAGAACAACATGAAAAGACGTCAGATTTGGCTCAGCTTCTTCGATATGGAGTGACCAGAATCCCTGGCGACCAACTTATTGAAGGTTTGGTACAGTTCTTATGGAGAGTCGAGTATGGTCTGTCAGCAACAAACTATGTTCACCCTGATGAGGGTTGGGGTCGCGCATACAGTGAATTGTATCATGAAATCCAACGTACAAAAATCAAAGTGAACAAGGCTACCATAAGACGAGTATTCATTGTTGACGATGAAAATGAAGTGAACACGCTTCGTACCGTCATGTCCAGACAGAAGCAAGTAGGGATCCACGTAAAATACATATTCAGAAAGAAAATTGAATCTACCTCCTTGCTAAAAATCGCAGCAGATACCCTTGATACATTAGATTTTGATATTATTGATCACAAGTTCGTCTGGCTTACTCTATTAGACGCGAATCGAAAAATCAAAGAAGGTAAGGTATTGTTTGGTAGGGAAGAATGTGATAAATATAAGAGATTTCATGATAATCTGTTTGCAGAAGCCCAAGATATCGATTTCTGATGGCTAGCATTTGAGGACCTCTTACATGCAAAATAAGATCGCCATTCGAGGCAGCCAACAGAGTTTAGGGTCATAGGAGAAACGATGATCATATTGCACGTATTTTTGATAGTCGCGATCAGTTGCCCTATTAATCTAAAATCAAGAAACACGAAAATCATGAGAATCGATGGTCACGCAACTAAGATATGTCAGATTGAAGATTCCATCGTTCAGATAATGGAGAAAGCAGGGATTCCTGGCATTTCATGTGCAATCATCAATGATTCACAGATAGTCTATGAACAAGGGTTTGGACTAAGAAAGAAGGACTCAACGTTAACAAGCGATAAGTATACCATCTTCAACGCGGCTTCCTTTAGTAAAACTGTATTCGCCTACCTTGTCATGTTACTCTCTGAAGACGGAATTATTGACTTAGACAAACCTCTCCAGGAATATCTTGAGAAACCTTTATATGAATATCCTAATTATCAGGATCTAATCGGTGATAGCCGTGCATCATTAATCACAGCAAGGATGGTTTTGAGTCATCAAACCGGTTTTCCAAACCTTCGTTTTCTAACCAAAGATGGTAAGTTGAAGTTTCTGTTCGAACCAGGAACAGGATTTTCATACTCGGGGGAAGGCATTGGTCTACTCCAAATGGTCATTGAAGAGATCACTGGCATAGGTTTGGAAGAACTATGTAAAGAGAGAATATTTGAGCCTTTCGACATGAATTACACAAGCTACGTCTGGCAGGAACGGTTCGAAGAAAATCATGCGTTTCCGCATGACCAGTACGAGCGTCCCAGGCCAGTACAGCGCAGGCATAAGGCGGACGCAATCGGTTCAATGCTTACTACAGCCGGGGATTACGCAAGGTTCCTAGTCGGACTGCTGAATTCCAAGGGTGAACGACGAAATCTGATTTCTAGCATGTTCGAACCACAAATAGCGATCACATCAAAAAGTAAATTCGGGCCCGGCGCCTGGGAAGATACGGATAAATACACAAACATAAGATTATCACGGACTTTGGGTTGGGGCTATTTCAAATCTCATTTTGGGCGAGCTGTGTTCCACACCGGGCACGATCTCGGTAACCAGAACTACCACGTAGTCTTCTTAGATAAAGGCATAGGGGCAGTATTATTAAGTAACAGCGACAACTTTGAGAGCGCCGCGCGTGAACTGTTCGAAGCAATAATCGGAGATACTATATCACCGTTTGATTGGCTGGGGTATCCATATTATGACCCTGATAAAAACAGGACTCCGCCCCCAGAACCAGTTGCCATAGAATTAGAACCTGAGGTGCTACACAAGTTCGTTGGTGAATACACATTCCCAGGCAATAGGACATTGACTATTAAGTTTGACGAGCAGAATCTGATTATTTCTGATGATGGTGAAAGGTGGTTGCCCCTTTCTGCTGAAGCGCAGGATAAGTTTTTCGTAAAGGGGAGAGAGTATGAATTCCAGTTTCTAATCGACGAAACTGGAATAGTCACCGGCTATAAGCTATTAATTGAGGATGTTGAAATCCCGGGAGAGAAAATCAAATAGTGCCGATGCGATGGCTTAGACTATCTCTCTAATTTGATTTTCGGGCCATCCAGATGTATCCGTATTCCTCCCAAACATTTACATCATTCCGGTGAGTACCCTGTTCCTGAAACTCGACTACCCATATGCCACCCGGACCGCTTCTTAGTATTCCCGGCTCCTTTAGAAAAGGCGACCAGCACGGAAAGGTGGCTTCTTCCTTTACTTTATTCACCTCATACTCAGCAATGAGCGTATTGTTCGGCGTACCATCGACTAGAATGAAGTTGAGTACCTCGTCAAGGTACATTAGTTTTTCCTTCGTCTTGATGTCGTTTCCTGCATAATTCAAGTCTTTGTCCAACTTGACCCAACGTCCATCTTCGACGCGTCCCGTGAACTCGAAACGCCGGATTTCTTTGCCATGTTTTAAATGAGGCGCATCATACTGAATCTGAGTCACGCCAGGAGTATCCATTGCCTTATCACCCATTTTACCCGCGGTCGAAGATGCCGCGCCCTTCCCCGGCGCACCAGGCATTGGTACCAATCCCATCAATCCACGTACAGTCGCAGCTAGGTTATCCAGACCCGTTGTATTCCGCTCCAGGTCATACTCGATTGTGCCTTCACCTTCGATTTTACCCTCTTCGTCAACATGAAAGAAAAACTCGACTTTGTGTTTGACGGTGAGGATAAGCAGCCCATTGGGATCCCGGAATCGTACTTCCTCACTTGCGCCATGCCCGACCCAGTTACCATGTAATTCCTCGAGCATTTCTTCTCTTGTCATGTCTTCGGGAGACTTCTTCTGATCTTCGCCGACGACACTGAAAAGAAAACCCATCAATGCGATGCAAACAAAAAGCTTTTTCATTTTGAACCTCCTTTATTACATTTGTGCCCGGTCTATTTTTTAGAGTATATTGAATAATAACACATTGTCAACGAATCCCCAGATGGATCAAAACTTCATGTCAATTCACGTTGAGAAATATAGCATAACAGCTCGAAAAACGAGTAATGTCGAAGTCACACCACGTGGCATTATCATAGTATCCTAGGCAGCGTGGAAGCATTGACAGTTTTGATTATCCATTTATAATTAATGGCGCTGTAACAATTTACTATACCATGCTATGCTAAAGAGTCATACACCAATATACCATAATCACAATCGATATAACCGCGTACGCGCGATACTTCTAACATTAATCATAATTTCAACAACCTCCTGCCATCACGAAAGATACGGAGAGATAGTTGAGTATCGCAGAGGAATGGCTATACCAAGCTGGCAAAGTCATGAGTATTTAGATAGTAGAATAATTGAGTCAATGGTTGTCCTCAAATCGACGGGTGCAACTCACATCGCAGTTGTGCCAACCTGGTATCAAGAGTCTCTAGAAAGCTACTCTATCCATCCTACGGTTAACACACCAACTGATAGTGCAGTGACTAATATTATCAGCGAAGCGAAAGCCCTAGGGTACGTTATAATGCTCAAACCCCATGTAGACGTAGAAGATGGCAGTTTTAGGGGAGAGATCTCTCCGGGTAACACTGATCAATGGTTCATTTCTTATGAGAACTTCATCCTTCACTACGCAGAGATTGCATCAGCAGAGGACGTTGAGATATTTTGCATCGGCACGGAACTGAAAAGTCTTTCATCGAGGGCTGAGTGGCAGAACATAATCGCATCGGTGAGGGCGATCTATCAAGGCGCAATTCTCTATGCTGCCAACTGGGATGAATATGCACTCGTCAGCTTCTGGGAGTTATTAGATTTTGTTGGAATAGACGCCTACTTCCCTCTCGCGCAAGACAGAGAAGCAACAATTGAGGAATATCTCCAAAATCTTGACCTTTGGCTTTATCAAATTGATGATTACCAAGAATGCACGGGCAAAGATATCATGATTACCGAAGTTGGGTTCAAGAGCGTCAAGGGAAGTGCGGTCAGTCCCTATGATTGGAAGTACGAAGGTGTAATGGACGAAGAATCGCAGGCGGATGCGTACAGAACGATTCTCGCCACCCTCCAGCGGAAAATGTGGTTAGCGGGAATATTCTTCTGGCACTGGGATCCTATCTTGAGGCAGGATTCTGTAGGATATACACCGTATGGCAAACAAGCAGAAAACGTGCTACAGGAATTTTGGGGCGAGTAATGAGTATTCTTTTGTGTATTTCGACACTTACCATTTTTCCAAAAACAAATACCTTGGAAATCATCACAGAGACATCACTAAATGCATGGACGTTCACTCCCCGATACAGCATTGAGCCCTTCCCAGGGGATCAAGTATTTCTCGCAAACAGATTACGATGCTCATACTCATTTTTTTCTAACGATAGAATATCACTGGGGGTAGAAGCTGGTTTTGCTAACCGATTTCACTTCACATATTTCTACTCTTACACTGTATGGGGATTGGATGATTCTGATGTGTGGTTTGTGTTGAACAGCGGTCGTAATACATCTCTGTTGGCCAGGTTTCGCTTACCCACAGGTCTATATAATGAGGGGCTTGGTATAGGTGCTTATTGTATGGAGTTGTACATTAGAAAAACAAATATCTGGCGAAACAGCAGTGCTTACTTTGGATACGAATGGATAGGTGCAAACTCTGATAAGGTAAATTATGGGGACAAGATCCGCCTCGGAGTAGAGATCAACAACTGGTTAAGAGTCTCTTCTTATTATGCATTCGCAGATCAAGGTACGTATTACTCGCTGTATGATTCCCCGTCCTTCGCTCTTGAAACTTCATTATTCAAAAACTTCAGGCTGATGAAGGGATACACCACACAGGTGATATTCAGCCAAACCTTACTGGGCAGAGACATCCCAATATCGACCAGTATCTCATTGAGAATATCTGGAAAGCCGAGGGAGACAAAACAGAGGTAGACAGCAGATTCCTTCAAGACAAGCAGAAAAGGAGATTTCAAGAGCGTAAGGCGCCCTGCAGTAGATAAGCACAATGACCCCGCTACGCATGTTGATTACAGCTGAAGCATAATTCACCAGGTACATGTTGACGTGGGCAGAACACTTGCTATACTGATTGATCAGAGCGGAGATGGACTGGGATTTCGATTATAACACTAGGATGCAAGAAAGACTGAACAAATCGGCCTTAAATCAACTGCTGAGTAGTGTTATCACAAAGAAATACATCTACGGAGTTGTTTTTTATGTGTCATCTGATGACAATACTCTTGATCTAATCAGCGCCGCCGGAAATATAAAAGAGGATAGTCAATACTATATCGCCAGTATAAATAAACTCTTTGTTTCCGCGATTATCCTTAAATTGTACAGAGAGAACAGGCTAGATTTGCACGATAAAATCTCAAAATACCTGCCAGAAAAAGTAATCAGCGGTTTACATATACATAGGGGTAAGGATTATTCTAATGACCTTTCCATTATCCATCTGATATCTCAAACCTCTGGGCTTCCTGGTTATCTTATCGATAAACAAGCCAGTGGGAAAAAGGTAATGGCTGAGCTTGAAGCAGGCGTTGATCAGCCCTGGCCAATTGACAAAGTAATTCAAGAAGTAAAAAAGATGAAGACGCACTTTCCTCCCGGCAAGGAAGGGAGGGCTAAGTATATCGACACAAACCATCAGATTTTGAGCTTAGTCATCGAGAATATTACCGGAAAGCCTATAAATATCGTCCTGGAAAACCTGTTTGAAGAACTGAAACTGACCAAAACCTATGTGTGCGAGGATGCAAATGACAAGAATTTCGTTCCCATCCGTTACAAGGCAGAAACAAGACATCTACCGCTTTTTCTTACTTCTACGAAAAATGACATCATTTCTACTGCAAGGGACCAGATGACATTCTTGAGAGCATTCTTCAACGGTCATTTCTTTCCGAAAGATAGATTACATGAATTGGAGAAATGGAATAATGTATTCTTCCCTTTTAAATATGGAATCGGTATACAAAAATTCCATTTGCCCCGCGTTCTATCACCGTTAAAGTCCGTACCCGATATGATCGGGCACAGTGGTTCTACGGGTTCTGTAGTTTTTTACGTACGTGATATCAGTCTTTACATAACTGGAACTGTAAACCAGCAAGCAAGACCCAGTGTCGCTTTCCAGACCATGATAAAGATTGTCAGTAAACTACACAGGGGACAGGCATAACATTTTTAACATTTTACCATCATCTCTTGTATGTTTTGTTACAGCCTCATCCTTTGGGTTTCCGTGTTCTTGAAACTCAGTAGGTGAAGGTGAGTGAAAGCAAATTCTCCGTTTTTCTACAGAAATCAACATAAAATGTTAAAAATGTTATGCCTGTCCCCGGAAAGATGGCTTATCTAACAATCTCAATTACAAGCACAAAATAGACCGAAAAAGACAAGAGGCACTACGTTTTATTATTCGAGAATTTCTAATACCGTGCGTTTACCCAGCTTCATCGCCGCAGCGGTAATAATTGTCCTGACAGCCTGCGCGGTTCTCCCTTGTTTACCGATCACTTTACCCAAATCACCTTCACCGACTCTAAGCTCATATATAACACTCTTATCGCCAGCAATTTCTGTTACCACAACCTTATCCTGATTGTCCACCAATGCTTTACAAATGTATGTAACAAGGTCTTTAAGCTCTTTCATGATTAGTCTCCTTTGCTGCTATCACACTAGCCGCAATAATGGCAGGTTATATCCCTTTGGATGTCTAATGCGCGATGCGATCCCGATTTAATGTGTATTTTTTCTTCCAGGACCTTAATAACCCACTTTTTCAACGTAATTGCTACTCTTGTCTTTTTCGAACCTAACGATACATCACCACAGATTGATTTTGTTGCCTCCTCTGGTTAATTGTCATTAACCTACCAACTATTATACATACACTAAGATGCGAGTCAAGGTATTAATGGAGCAGAAATGGGACCAATTATTAATATTCGATATACTGAGATTGTCCCGTCCCGCATGCGGGACGAGCTCTGCAGATTCCTGTAGAGTCCACAAGAATTTAAGGAAGAAGCGGTAATTCTCTGGATATTACCATATATTACCTGATTCTTCATTCGAACGAAATTACCGGGAGCGGGATAAATTAATAAATATACCGCACACTATAGTCTCGCCATAGTATCGAGAGAATCGAGATGAAACATTGAGAGGAATATCGCAAAAAAAGGGAAAAGTGTCGGTGGTTACGAATGTCACCGACACTTGGTTTTAGCGATTCTTACACACTTGACAAATTATGCTCTGCTGATATGATAGCAAGGATGAAAGAATAATATTACGCGGTCGAAAAGCAAACAATTGAGATGAACTCTATAGAAACAGCCGGATTTATTTGGGACGTAGGTGGTGGTGGTGAAGGCATAATAGGCAAACTAAATGGGAGAAAAGTTATCGCAATTGACATAAGAATTGAGGAATTAGAAGAAACAAAAAATGACAGTTTGAAAATTGTAATGGATGCAACAGACTTGAAATTTCTTCCATCATCGTTTGATGTAGCTACATCTTTCTTCTCACTCATGTACATCAAGAACAAAGACCATCTAAAGGTATTCAAAGAAATACATAAAATCCTGAAAAATGAGGGGCGATTTTATATATGGGATGTTAGAATTCCGCCGAAACATATGGATAAACCTGTGTTTGTCTTGCCTTTGGAAATATTACTGCCGAACGATGAAACAGAAACGGGTTATGGAGTAGGATGGGAGCATAAGGAACAGGATCTTCAGCATTTTAAGGAATTAGCAGGAAAAACAGACTTCAAAATAGTAGATGAGTGGAGCAGAGATGAAATCTTCTATTTGGAACTGGTGAAACACGCACGTAGTACTTCGTCTAGCCCTGAATAAACGGTTCGGAGGGGGCATCAAAATTCTCGACACCAAAGCTAGGGGACAGGCATTACCTTTTGAGCATTTTTCAGCATATTCTAATTACTACATTACGCCCTCATCCCGAGGGCTTTTATTATCTCGCAACTCCGTAGCGAATGCGACTGAAAGCAGATTCTTCGCTTTATCTAACGAAATAGGTACAAAGTGTTAAAAATGTTATGCCTGTCCCCAGTTGCTTTAATTATCCCATAGTCTGAAGGGTGGGTACTCATCTGTCATTAGCGATGCGTAAGCGGCAACACGGTATGTCCAGCGGTTCATACCGACAACAAGTTTGAAAATATCCTCGGGGTATTTACCGGTGAATAATAAGGATATCGCGGCGAAGATGGCCAAAATGAAAACCAGACCTCCTCTACTTTCTCCTGCGCCACCCTGTAAGAAAGCAATGACTATGTAGTGAGGAATAGCAAGTAGCCACCATTTCACCAGTACTAGTCCTCGAGATAATTTCTCGGGATATGCTATCTCCAAGTCAGCTGGGTAGTCATCGTCAGGCTTGAGGCTGAACGGCGGATACTTGTCAGTACCCAAAGTTGAGTAGCTGTAAAAACCCACGCGCCATGTCCAACGTAGAACGCCCAGGTTAAAGTTAAATAGCCCCCTTGGGTATTTTGACGTGAACAGGATAGCAAAAAAGGCGATGATGCACACCACTACAAAGGCAATCCACAAGAATGCCAGGATAATGTAGTGGGGAAGTGCCAGCAACCACTTAAGGAGCCACCAACCGCGAGACGGTGGGTGAGTAAGTTCACCCCTGATAGATACTGGATATAACGCTTGTTTCTTCACCATTTATGGCCTCCTTTTTTAAACTCCGCATATTTTGTGTACAGCGCTGCTTTATAATTAACTATTATGCTCCAAAGTTATTACCACATTTCCCTTTTGTGTTTTTTTTCGACATACCGGTGAGCATCCGGAATTAGTTTCAACGGATTGTATCTATCGATATCCAGGTAGTTGGCGCAGTTGATTGGCTCAGAATCCATATATCATCGCTTTTGTGTTTCATTCAAGAAGAAACCCTTTCTTGCCAGCAGAAGACTGACTAAAGCAATTATGCCCAATACGAAGAATACATAAGTCTGTGTGCACGGATTTGACCAATTAAGGATAAACATCTCGTATCCGCCTTGAATTATTCCGTTTACTATCATCATGACACTCCATACGATGCCCAACGTCCAGGCATATTTAATCTTCCGTTTAAGACCCAGGGCGAAAAATATCCCGAATATGCCAAACCAAAGTTCTTCCCACAAAGGTTTTATCATCGCCATGGTTAAGAATCCGTGAGCAGCCTCATCCAATTGCCCCAAGTCAAACGAGGAACCCGCGAATTGCTTTAATCCATTTTCCAGAACTGAATCGCCGGTACTAATGGCAAAAACAGTAAAAGCAAGCAAAAAACACGACAGAATCAACATGATTAACCACACATTCTTTCCCTTTTCTTTAGTCATTTTGTTACTCCTTTTACTAAACCTCCCATCTTGCCACTCAAGCCTTGATTGCAGATGGATTGAATCCTTTAACCATAAGCCACACCGCAAGAAACATTTCTTGCAAGGCTATTGGTGCATTCAAAAGGGTATGTACCCAAGACACGACAAAACCTGGGTTGAACAAGGAGAATAAGGTTACTGTCAATGACAACGCAGCTCCAAGAAGACCCCAACCGGAAAGCCACCGGGGGATGAGCTTTGATTGAAAAAAAACCCAGTAGTAAAGCAGCGCACCCAGGCAAAAAGCGATCAACACTATGCCATCAAGTGTCCAATGACGTATTGCTAATAATGTAGTACCCATAGTTTGAAAAGAGGATGCATCCGGGACTCCTGCCCTTACAAATTCCTGACTTAATGTCAACAGTGATAGCAGACTGAGCGTTCCAATAAAAACGAACACGCCCTCGACAGCCCTGAAAACAACAGAGCCAAGAGCCAAGGCCTCATTATGCTCTCTTAACACAGGATATAACCAGATTGCTATACACATAGCTGTAGCAGCCCAGATAAATTCAAGTATCGCTCCTACTATTACCTGGATTTCTTTTTCTGCTACCATAGACAGATATTCTGGATCATCTAGAATGGGATTTGACAAAGTAAGACTGAGTATTGTTGCAGCCGTGCAGGCAATGAGTAATACCCCCACAATTATTGCGGTCTTTCTGTAGGTATTCATTTCTTTCCTCCCATTGTAAGTGTTGTCATATTCATTCTGAAAATCAGAATATCGTTTTTACTAATTTCTCAACATATTGTAGCCATTGTTGGATTAAAATCAACAAGTAATGCGGGATACTTTATCACTGATCAACACCATTTGAGGACATGGGAGCAAATCCCCATCTTGCTAATTACACGATGGACACTGAAGATTTGGAACCGGCGGAAGAGGAATCGGTATATTGACATTTCATGTATTCAAATCTATAATGCCGAAATCGTAAAAAGGAGGAAGCAATGAAACTCGTTTTCTGTTTCATATGTTCGGCGGTAACTTTGATAGCATTATTTCCGCTTGTGTGTGAATCAGCACCGGACGAAGAACGACCGGGAGTAACCATAACATATCCACCCTGCAATAGTATCATTAGCGACACCATTACTATCACAGCTGCCGCATGGGACAATATTGGAGTGGCGAGTGTAGAGTTCAGATTTGAATTCAGAGGACCCGGTAGAGGCGATACTGTAAAGTATTCCGACATATATTATACCGATCATGTTGCCCCATATGAATACATAGGATTCAATACAAGACAATACGATGACAGGACAAGTGTTTGGATTTGGGTTACAGCTCGTGACTCTACCAATAACATAAGCCGCGAGCACCTTAGCTGCGTTCGAATAGACAATTCTCTAGAGTGATCAACTCTATACAAGGGACGGATGGCGGATGGGGTCAGACCCGGAAACTATGGCCCAATACTAAAATTTGGATTTTATCCCTGCCTGTTTACATAATTCATTTGCGGTGATTCTATCAATTGTTTTGTGTCTCTTTACGGGGATCGTCTTTATGTCGTTTGTGTAGATTGAATGCTTTTTGCCCTAACGTAACAGGTAAAAACCATTTTTCTCCAGGTATTTGACCAAATCGCGGCGTTTTACAGACATTCAAACTTCAATAGGAATCTGTTCTATGAGAGCTCTCCCCACAGGGATCTCTTTATGTTGCTGTTTGTACGCCTTGATCATTTCTTGTAAGGCATCTCGCAGCATATTTCTACAATCTTCTAATGTCTTGCCCTCTGTCACCACCTCAGGCCATTCGATGAGCTGTCCCATGTAGCCAGATGTAATTTTTGTATATTTGCTGTATAGTTACTGAGCATGGTCAATCATATAGAGTATTAGTAGGTATGTCAAGCCGACGATGGATTATTGCAGGACAATGTTCCATCCGTATAGTGTATCACCCTCACCATTACCCAGTGGAATAGCTGGCCATATTCCACAGGACAAACCCTCTCCTCCTCCTGAGGCGGACACAGCCTCAAGGGTGAGGATAATTCAGGTTGAGATTGTCACGTCCGCCTAAGGCGGATCGCAATGACTACCTTGCGGCATCGCCTATACATACAAAAACCCTGATTACAATGATAGTCGAGAGACTGGATTCCCCGACTAAGCTTGCCCTCTGACTTGATCAGGGGGTCGGCGAATGACAGCGGGATACAGCATTAAGTACTTGCGCAGAATTACTTTGTAATTATGACCTTCCTTATCGCAGTATGGCCAGCCGCTTTGAGGCGGTAGAAGTAGATTCCGGCACTCAAATCCGAGGCGTCGAATCTTGCCTCGTAAAATCCAGCGTCATACGAACCATTGATCAACTGTGAAACCAGTCGTCCGCTTACATCATAGACTGATAGCGCAACGGCACTCGCCTCGGGCAGCTCGAATTGGATCTTAGTAAATGATTTGCAGGGGTTAGGCAACGGTTGGCGCAAAGCGAATGCCGTGGGGACCGCTAATGCACCTTCGGTGACACCAGTCGGCAATCCTTGCCCGGTGAGGTTCACGCAGCATAACGTATCATTATTGTCGATCCAGCATGTGTCATTAAACGCGATCGTGTCGTCGGGCGTAAAGGTTACCATGACCTCCAGGCTGTCTCCGGGCGGGACAATACTGTCCAGAGGATTCCAGTTGTGAACGAAGACCGCTAGATTATTGGAGATATCAGAGACGCGTAAATTTCCGTCTCCAAGATTGTAAATGACAAACGAAAGGTCAACTGACTGGCCCACGGTCACACCACCAAAATTCAACGCGGTGGTTGACAACGCAATGCTCGGCATGCGCTGGTCAAAGAAATAGCAACCCATATCCGCAATCGTTGAATCCGGGTCGTATGACGAAGCCGGGTCCCCCGCATCGATGCAGGACGAACTGTCGCTTAAATGATAATCGCCATTTAGGAAATCCTCAAATAATGGATCCATAAGGATGTTATAGTATACATCGCATGAATCGCCGTTGTAATTGGTCTGTACCAGAGTACCCAGACCAGCCGGAGGATTGCCACCAAAAGGTCCGCCACCCCCGCCCCATTCGTAAAAATCGCTGTACGTGACTACGGCAGAAGTATAATTCTCAAAGTATATGTCATACCAGTCCTGGTTTCTAAAAATGCAGTTTGTCAGTGTCAGAGCCGTAGGACCATTGAGCAGGATGCCCGTCGGGCTATATGCACCTCTGTTATTCACCACATCGCAATGATCAATGAAAAGATCACTGCAATCGATCGTATAAATTGCACCGCCCAGCTCTCCACTATAATTGTTATCTATTATGCCCCTCACTAGAAAAACGCTGTCGGCGGATTGAATAAAGATGCCGCCGCCATTGTCCGTACTATAGCAATCTTCTATTACCGCACTTGTGACGGTAACGAATCCACCAGGAGAATCTATATAAATGCCCCCACCATTACACGTACTGCTAACATGAGCACTATTAGCCTTAACTATACAATTTGTGATCGTACAACTGCCCCCATCCAAAACCGCAATGCCGCCACCGTGAACTGCATGATTGTCAATAATTATACAACTATCGATCACCGGATGGCTTCCTCCTTCGATTGTAATACCTCCACCATAAAGGCCTGCTCCGACACTGTTACCGGAAATAGTACAATGAGAAACGCTCGGCGTAGATCCACCATGGCACCGTATTCCGCCACCACGAAGCCCTGTATTTCCTGTGATATCACAGTATGCTATTTCTGGATTGGAATTATACAACGTAATGCCGCCGCCCTCTTGACTGGCGATACTGTTGCTTATTCGGCAGTGTGAAATAACTGGATTGGAGTTGTAACAGAAAACCACCGAATAGATGAAAGCATAAGCTTCCTCCAGAACACAGTATTGCAGGTGGCTGCTGTCTGGCGCATTAAGAAAATGCAGACCCCACCAACTCGTACCTGCAGTAAAAACAATGGAATCTGTTTCCGTGCCGACCGCGCTTAAGAGACCGTTCACCATGAAGTAGTAACTACCCAGAAAATTCACCTCTACAGACGGTTCGATGGTTAACGTATCGTTCGTTTGAAGCGTAATATGGCCGTTGATATAATACGGCGAGTTCACCGCGTACCAGGTGCCAGAAACGTCACCGCCGGGAATGGTATCTGCGCCAAGTATCGCAAATATCCCAGCCAATATAGTTACTAACATAAATGACTTCAGCATAATACCTCCCCCTAGATTTTTGAGTATACGTGAATCTAATTGATAATATAAATAAGCCTATATAGATATAGCCAAGTGTCAAGATAATACAGGTAATAGTATGAGGTGTAATCAATTTATTGTAATGCGTAGCTTTATTGACAACTCAATTTTTTTTGTCATACTCGTCGATAAGCTACTGGCTATCGGCCATAAGCTGCGAAGCTCTGCTTCGTAACGCCGAGATGGCGGAATTGGTGAATCTTCGATTCATCGATTACACAGATAAACACAAGACTTCCTTCAATAAATCATCACCGCAGTCTGTTTGTACATCACTGTAATCAACAATGTGTATCGCACATTTCAATTTTCTGCCTATTACCTTATGTTCCCCGATTTTCTATTTGAACCAAATTATCTGAAACGGGACACGTTGGTAAATACACCGCACGCTATAGTATCGAGAGAATCGAGATGAAGCATTGAGGGAAATACCGCACAAAGTGAGGAGCTGGCTTCTTGGCTGGCTCCTCTTCTTTAGATCTATTAATCAGTATTGACACAATTCTATCGCAGACTACAATTCTGGGGAGGAAAGATGGTAAGAAAAGTTGTGTTGTATTTAATTTTGTACTCCACCATGCTTTTAGCGACTACACAGAGTGACGGGATGAGAATACAGGATTTTCGCTTACCGAGTCAAAAAATATTTGGTCTGTGGCTCTCGGCTGGATTGGATAGGTACTATTATGGTGAGGATATAGGCTACTACGCGGATGTTCGACCCTATTTCCGGCTTCTCAGCGATACAACAGAAATTGACCTTCTATTTGGCGTGAGGGGCGACCACAGGGATTTGTCGGGCATTGATTGCTATAGCAATGCGGAGATACGGCATTATCCCTTTTCCTTGCCTTTGTTCCTACATGGAGAGTTGGATCTCCGGGTTTCCACACGCAGTCCTGACTGGGAAGCTTATTTGGTGTCTGATTTTAAAATCGGCGGTGGATTAGGACATTTAAGAGAAGGCCAGCACGTAGCCATGGCTCTTCACATTAACGATATACTAGTAAAGGATAGAATGATAGACAGTGATTTGACAAAAGAAACAATTCTACGAATAGCTCAGGCTCTTTCGAAGGAAGATTTCTTTCGGATCAAATACGATAGGCATCTGAAGTATTTCTTCCAAGAAATTGAAGAAGTGCTCAGTTCCGATCCAGCATGCAACAAGCCAATACCAGCTTTCACTTGGTTCAAAATGTATTCGATACTCCTAGCTGCCCCTCATTACCGGTGGCCAGTTGAGTATGGATACTGGTAGAGAATTTTTGGATCAAGGTTCAGTATAGTCTTTATGGCTGACAATATTAACAAAGATTACACGGCGTATCGATACAGGAAATTAGAATTCCCCGTTTTCGATCGCTATTACTATACGCCTGGGATACGCGTAAAATACGAATACGGTAAACCTATAGATCTACGCAAGCAATTGACATTTACTTCATCATATATCGCTATCTGGTGTGATGATGCCGTTATCCACCAAGCAGATATTCAGTCCAGATACGGATATGGTATCATGGATTTCATTTTGATAGAAGGCGCTGTTTCTATATACTATAATCATGTAGTACCGCAAGATACGAATTCGCAAAGCACGATTGGAGTCGTGCCAGAAGTTGAGTTTAGCTACTATATTGAGAACGGTATCGATGTTGGCCTGGATGGCGGTTGTGATTTCAGAAGAGAGCAAAGTCAATTACCTGACGATGGGTATGATTATACTGCAAATTGGTTCGTCGAATTTCATACAAGGTGGCGAGTTTTCTAGTAGTGACGTTATTGAGGTGATTAACATGCGGTCAGATCGGGAGAGCAGTCAAGATTAGTAAAACCCCCCACCCATTTCCGCCCAGTAACAAACCGTTCCCAGGCAAGTTGATTGTAGTTTCGAAGCATTAAGCAAAAGGTTTTCCAAAACAATGTAGTTCTCGATTCGCTCCGCTCACTCGAACAATAACATCAGATTGAGTTAGCCAAGGTACTGCTGCGACTGGATTCCCCGATCCCTCTGGAGAAAACAGAGGACAGGTCAAGCCGGGGAATGACAACGGCATCTGTGACAGTTTAGTACGTTGACTTCAGATAATTTGTGTATATACTATCACCGATAATCGATTACTGTTGTCTGATATCGGTTATCTGTTATCAGTCAAAGCCGAGATGGCGGAATTGGGAGACGCGGCGGACTCAAAATCCGCAGTGCTGAAAGGCGCGTGGGGGTTCAACTCCCCCTCTCGGCATAAGGGGGGAAGGTTCCCCCCTTATCTCCATTCGATTTTTGACACAGAACCAAAAATCATCACGGAGGCCGCTTATCCCCCCTTACCCCCGGTCTTATAACTCCAACATCGTTATCATTATGCAAACGCTATTAGGAAAAACAGGTGGTTCAGCCACTGCTGTTTTGCGTACCTCTCGGCATATCTTTAGGGCACAGGGAATAGTAAAATCCCAAATACTAATATCGAAATCCTTCACCCTGTGGAATACACTATTTTCATTCCACGGGGTACACAAATTCTAATATCAAAACCCGAATGACAGAAACCAGCTGTTTTGAATTTTGGTATTCGTGCTTTGAGATTGTTTAGGGTTTAGGATTTAGAATTTAGTACTTGATTCGCAGCTGGCGAATCAAACAGTCCAATTATACATCCGTACGTCTTTCAGCTTTACATTAAATTTCAAGGAAGGTGTGCGGTCGACTTCAACACCCTTTTGCTTTGCGTCAACCATAAACTCCACAACACCTATGTCACCAACACTCAATCTTGTCAGAGGTATGGCTATCTCTCCGATTTTATCGATCTTACACGCGAAATCTTTGTCCGCGCCAACCGCTATTTCAATATCCTTAGGCGTGAAGAATTTAATCCTGTATTCGTACGCAGCGATGTCTTCATCTTCCACATCAAACCTGATATACAGGTTGTCGTCATCAAACCCGCAATACACGCGTGAAAAGAGCCCGGCAAAGCGGTGCATGGTGCCGCCCATGCGCTTGATGTCCACGTATCCAGCGCTATACCATTCGTAATAATTTGTAAGCTGGCCATCAATCATAGGGCTTATTCTGTCTATAGGCTGACAGGTGAATACTTCGGCTCTTTTTTGTATCGGTGAATATAATTCAGCTGGCGGCTCCTCGCCAATTCTCTTGTAGATCCAAATAGCATTCATCCGGAACAATTCATCGAATATATCGGTTGTAGTTGAAACATATCCCGACCCAAACCACCAGAAATAATCACTACCTTCCAACATGTAGAATCGGTTCCAAATTTCTCTATCGGTTACATTTTTCTCAACCAATTTCTTCCTTACATCAGCCACCATTTTCCAGCCTATATGATCTTCGGGTTGACCTATCCAGATGTTGAAATTTGCCCCGATCCACGAACCAGGGAACAGTGAAGGCAACTCATTTTTCACCTCATGCTCTTCCAAAAACTTAGATACCGTCGTAGTTGGGATATTCTGTTTAACCAATTCACCATATAAGGCGTCAAAGAATTCAGTTCCATCATTGGCATAAGCCTCCCAAGCATTTTCACCATCGAGTATAATCGGAACAATGAATTTATCAAAAGACGGAAGTTGATTACTGATTTCTTTAACCCGGCTGACGAAATCATGAGCTGCTTTTCCTTGATCCCAGTTGTAATACGTAAATCCTATTAAATCAGAGATGACATGGTCTCGGAACACCACATTAACATTATCACGTTTCCACACCTTGTAAAGCAGTTCAGGACAGTTGGGAACGCCATTTTCGTGGCGGTAAATTGAACGGCGCAAGCTACGTGCCAGTATTTCTTCATCAGTAGCAATCCACTCAATCCCTTGTTTTGAGAGTAATGGCACCAATTCCTGGCAGACACTACCTTCTGAAGGCCAGACGCCTTTGGGTTTTAGGCCGAATATGCTCTCAAAGACTTCCAAACCTTTAGCTAGGTGCTCTTCAGCGTCTTCTGGGTGTTGGAATCTAAACGGGATGTCTAGATTGGGCGTAGATACTTTGGCAAGCTCGCTGTTAATCAACAGCGGTAATATCGGGTGGTACATTGGAGATGTAGTGAGCTCAATCTGTCCTGATTCAAAGGCCTTTTTGTATTCATCAAATATCGAACCAATTATCTTATTCTCGAGATTAACAACTCTTTCTTTGTCTTCCTCTTTGAAGTTCTTTCCCCTTCCATATAAATCCTTTATTTCATGCCNGAAGATTGGGTCAATCCACACGATGTTCGACCAAATTTGGAGATCGCGGAATTCGGCAGGCTTGAACATCTGTGCGACAGCTGNTAATTCATCTTCAACTATATTCTTGCCACGTTTCAGCAGCAACGACAAATATCGCGGATACGGCCCGATCATTTTTTCCCAGTTCGCCAAAAAGAAATCACGCAGTATCTGGATCTTCTCTTCATCGCTGAGTTCTTCTGCATTCTTCTTGAACAGCAAAAACTGCTCGTCTGTCGTATCACCTGTCATGTAACCTTTCATCTGTAACAGCAGTGAAGGGGTAAAATTGAAGGTGACTTTGATTTGTGGGAATTTTTGCACATGCTTAAGCATATCAAGGTAATCTTTCAAACAATGCAGTCTTACCCATGGCAACGGAAGGGTACTGTCTTCAGGCTTTGAGTACATTGGTTGATGGAAATGCCAGAGAAATGCAACCGAAATATTATTATGCATGGTAAGTGTTCACGCTCTACTGCTTGTGGTCACCGAATACATTTCGTAAAGAAGACTATTGACCAAAATATCCCAGGTAGAAGTTCACATCGGCAACAACATCGGCCGGCGGATCCTGGGCCAGAAGGTCTTCCAAAACCTTCCTTGATTCTTCTATATCGCCGAGTAAACCCAATACTCGGCCATATGAAAGCGTTCCCCAGTGATATAAGGGCGATTTTTCATTTTGCGCTACCTTCTCATAGTATTTCAATGCTCGCTCATAATCTTTGAGCCCTTCTGCAGCACTACCGGCACCCATCAGCGCCGACGGGCCGAGTAAATAATCATTCTTCTCTGCGCTCAAGTATCTGTCAAAGTATTCCAATGATTCCTGGAACCTGCCCGTATGATAAGTGAGAACCCCCATGTAATAGAGACCAATCTTTCCGGCCCGCGTATTTTGATAAGTTTGCGTCAATTCCATTAAAACGCCCTCGGCTTCCTGAATCCTACCAGTTGACATTAGCCCCAATGCCTGCGTGTGCAGTAAATCAGCCTGTGGATTCTTCTGCTCGCCGCGTCCGAAATAGAAGATCAGCATAACGACGACGGCCACGACGCCCAGGCCAATCATAATTGATTTATCTCGGTGGCGTACGATATATTTCGCTACCTTTTGTATGGTACTAACAAATTCGTCTTCTTTGTAATGTCCCCGCTTAATTTGCCTCATAATTGCTCCTTAGGCCCGCTTTCGCGGGCATTATCAGTCTTTAAATGCAAATGAAAAAAGACAGAATTCTCTATCCCGCACTTTTGCCTAATAACACTTAACCAATACACTCTCCTCTTTACCCAGATGAGAAGACGTATCGCAGTCACTAAATCACCCCACTCGCAAACGTGCGGGATCCTCAATATTACAACCAAATCAGAGATTTGGGTAATATTGGGATACCCCTGACCCGATTCGAACGGGTGGCCTGCGGTTTAGGAAACCGCTGCTCTATCCGACTGAGCTACAGGGGTTTCGCCCGATAACAGATGTTAGATAACTGATATCCGCAAAAACAAATAGCATATACGGTCATCGGCTATCTCGTATCTGTTATCAGTAGAATTATAGTGATTTTAAGTGGTTAGTCAATTGCATCAATCGAACAATGTCGGATACACATTTGGATCCCGCTATGAATCAACAATCCGCGCGTCTCCCCCTGATATTCTGTCATTCTGATACTCTACCCACTGATCTTCTGATGTTCTGGTATGCTGGTTTGTAATAACATAGTGACACAATGATTGTATTCCGTCGTGTATCCGGCATCATGTATCGTGCATCGTCTTTTTGCCAGCAGATTGGCTTTGTTGACTGGCCATTAGTGGACGGATAATGAAATACACACTGTTTTATATTCGCAGTAAAGCACAGTGAGAATGGTAAGGGTTTGCAAAAATGTGCCTCTAGAAGCGTTGTGGGACAACGGCTAGCGAGGATATTATGCCTATCTATGTATTTGTGAGATTACTCCCATCCAGTGTCAGGCCACATGCAACTCCACGTTTTTCAAAAAGAAGTCATCGATTTCGCCAATGCCGCAGCAAGAATCAATACAATACCAGCTAACACTACGGTTCCAATGATGCAGGAAGTCAAACAACTTCCTCTCGACCTTTCTTTCTCCTCCGTAGCTACTTTTGCTGTATCCTCCTCTGATTGAAACCACTGCGGCCGACGAGATATACTCCAACTAACCTCAACCTTACCATATGAAGGCCGCTTCAGCAAACTTAAAGGGTCACCTTCACAACATTCCTCTTGTCCACCGTTGTCTCCAACCTCACGGTCAACACTGTTATTGCTGTTTTGCTGCTTGGCGTCTGTCTGTGCATGGAGAAGACTTATAAAGACCAATAGTAATACAGTTGATATGTATTTCTTCATTCCCCCTCCTTTTTTACGGTATCATTACTCTGCAACAGGGATTCTAGTCCCAACCAGTGTCAGACCACGTGCAAGTCCATCCAGTGGCACTTCCTTCGATTAGTAGCCACTTCTCGCTAGTGAGTGCGATACTTCCAGAATCAATTACAACACTATCCACTGCTCTTTCTACCCACCATATATCGCACAACATTGATACGGTCAAATCTCTGTCAACAGGCATTCCTGACTGAGGTGACGGATCTAGATAGCATGTCACGTTCTCGGGACGGTCGTAGCCGCAGTTCAAAAATACAGTTACACCACTAATCGTACTCATGTTACGCATATGAACAGGGACAAATGGGTCATTAATTGCCCCAAATTCTGCCATATCGCAGCCCGTGCACCAAAACAATACGATAATTGCTACAATCCACTTTTTCATATATCCTCCTCTACTAGGTTATTGTAACACACGAGAACGAAGTGTCAATGGTTCTTGTCGACTTTGTGCCGAGACAATTGGGGACAGGCATACACTTTTACACTTTCGGTAAGTTGTTTCCAAGCCAGAGCGAAGATTAATAGAGTGACAAAAAATGCTGTCTTTTCAGGGAAAGATCGGGTAAAAGGTGTAAAAGTGTATGCCTGTCCCTACGTTAGTGTTTGCGTTCCACGACGTAGTCTATGAGATCATACAATGCTCTGCGGGGTTTACCTGCAGGCAATCGCGATAAGGCGGCCTTACTTTTTCTCGCGTGAGCCATTGCTTCGTCTAACGCGTCATCAATTGCGCCAGATTCTCGAATCAGCCTGATTGCTGCTTGTATGTCTTTTGGGTTTCCTTTTCCCGATAGAATTTTGTTAAGAACTCTCTCATTCTCACGTCGCTCTAGATAGCATATAACAGGCAGAGTAATGATACCTTGTGCCAAGTCACTACCAACCGGTTTACCAAGACTCTTCTTTTCACTGACTACGTCTAATACGTCATCAACAATTTGATATGCAATACCGAATTCATGACCAAAATTCCTCAGGTCGGTCGCCTTACTTGCCTCTACATGAGCAAGCACACCAACCATCTCCATTGCGCTGGCAAAAAGTGACGCAGTCTTGGCATTGATACTCTCAAAGTATACCTCACGTCTCTTCCTATCCCTTTGCGAATAGTGATAATCGATCTCGCCAGCAGACATTGTGTACAGTGTATCAGCGAGTATCTTCAATACACCTGGGTTATCAAGTTGCGCCACCAAAGAGACTGATTGCGCAAGCAAATAATCGCCGGCTAAAACTGCAGCACCCACCGGCCAAACCGTATGTATGGTCTTGCGTCCCCGACGCAACGTTGCGTTGTCAACAAGATCGTCATGGATCAATGTCGCGCTATGTAACACTTCCACGGCCGCAGCCAGGCGATGCATTTTTGTTTTTGGAATTTCAAATAGCCGACCGCACAATATCACTACGGCTGGTCGCAACCTCTTGCCACCTCTTAGTGACGTCTTGAGCATCGACTCTACTGGTTCTTCCATCTGGTCAATAATCTTTCTTAGAATCGTCTCTACATTGTGAATATCGGCTCGTATTGGTTCCAGTAAGGTATCCAATCTATCTCTTGGCATGCTATTCTTCTTTCAATTTATCATGTATGAAACAACACGGATCTTCGGCAAGATAATCACCGGTAGCGGCCCAGGCACGCCCCCGGCATCCGCCGCAGAGCCGGCGGTACTCACACTCACCACACTGTCCCCTTAGCAACCTTTCACGAGTTCTCAACTGATTCAAAATCTCTGACTCGGACCAAATTTCTTGAAAAGAATTCTCTCTGATATTACCACAACTTATCTCTACAAATGGACATGGCCATACAGCGCCATCTGGCTTGATGTATATGAACCCACGACCAGCCACGCATCCATGAAATACTTTCTCGGCTAGCCTCAATGGCATCCCGCCAGAAATGTGCGCCTGCTTGAGCAAAAAAGGCCAGTACTGTGGTCCAGCCACTGGTTCCATTATTGCATTTGTCCTCTGTTGCGCCCGCGCCATGAAATTGATCAACCACTCATTTGTGTCCTTATCTAAGACAGCATTCCCAATGCTACGGCCGCGGCCGACCGGCACAAGTTGGTATATAAGAAGTATACCCGTTTTCAGGTCGTCAACAAGAGCCATCAGTCGCTCCATTTGCCCGACATTGTATTCCATGGCCGTGATGTTGACATGCAAAATAATGCCGGCGTTGGTCAATGCATGCATACCTTGTACTGCCCTTTCGAATGAACCAGGCAATCCGCGTATTCTGTCGTGGGTTTCGGCGGTGAATCCATCAAGGCTGACTGCTGCAATCACCACACCATAATCATGCAATCGTTGTGCTACCTTATCATCAATCAGTGTGGCATTGGTGGCAATAGTATTACTGAACCCGAGTGCTCGGGAATAGGCAAGCAGCTCAAACAAGTCAGGACGCACCAATGGCTCACCTCCGGTGAAAGCCATCATGCGGAAATTCTCGATTTGCGCCAACTGGTCCAGCAAGAGCTTTGCCTCAGCTGTTGTCAATTCATCAGCGCCCGGCTTACCACCTGCGGTATGGCAGTGTACACAATTCAAATTGCACGCCGTGGTCATCTCCCAGACCGGATGGTCCGGAAAACCGATACATCCCATGCCTTTTGACCCACCTGCTCCGGGCAAACACTTGAATCCGTAATCAGCAAACCATTGAGGTAGTTTGCGCCAGCGGGTCAAGGTAGCAACCAGGACTGCACTCATTGTCTGACGGGCAATCAGGGTGGGTGGCCACCAAAAAGGCTTAACCTGTGACTCTGGTTTCTTGCCCCAAGCCTCAAGCCATTTAAGCATAAATCAAACCGCAAAACCCAGAACGTACGCTGCTGTGGTACCCAGATTCACAAAGATATTCAGCCCACAGAGCCTTTCCAGCACAACCCGGTCTTGCCAGCGTCCACCTAAGACCATCACAACGAGCAAAACCGAGACGAAGAATACAGGTATGTAAAACCAGATCGTCTGCATAGGTACTCCGCGATAAAGTGAAACAACGAAAAAAATCCAACTCCCTGAGCTTACGTAAGCGTAAAGATGCGAAGTTCTCCTGAGGCCCAGTCTGACCAAAATGTTCTTTTTACCCGCGGTCTGATCCGACCCGTAATCAGGGAATTCGTTCAGTAGAATAACATTGAATATCGAAAGGCCGACTGGTATGGCCAACCAGTGCACAAGTGTCGATATACTTCCTATTTGCAAATAGTAGCTGGCGGCAATTGGCAACCAACCGTAACAGAAAGCAATCCATATTTCTCCAAACCCGGTGCTCACCCATCGGACTGGCCGCGCCGAATAGAAGAATCCACCCAGTAGACCTAAGATGCCCAGCGGCAAAGTCCACGGTCCAGTACGGTAGCCGAATTGTAGTATGATACCGACGCCCAGCGCGAGCACAAGACACACAAATGAGGCATTGCGTGCGAAGTGCCGAGGAAGAAGGCCCCGTTGGATTACCCGCGACCCACCCGCAAATTTACTCGGATTGAGACGAGCCGACAAATGATCCTCGTAATAATCCCAATATTCTCCAGAATAGTATGTGGCAAGCATGATCAGCACCACACCTACTACACCCCACATCAGTACTGGAAAGTGGAATATCCCCTGTAGGTGCCTTGCCAATATGGTACCCAACACAAAGGGCAGAATGCCCACCGTGTGAAACGGCGGACGCGATAGTGAAAACCATGCCTTGAGTTTGTTCATTCTATGCATATGACGTACAAAAGAAATATCCCCATCAATGTCTAGATTGATGGGGATATCACAATAAGCATCATAAGTTACCTGATAAGAACCACGGTTCTACGGGTCACCTTGTTGTCTACTTCCACGCTTAGTATGTATGTGCCACTAGACAGCTCTCTTCCCTTATCGTTATCAGCATACCACACGAACTCGTGAACACCTGCACCGTATTCTCCATCGGCAATCTCGCGCATGAGCTGGCCAGCCGTATTGTAGAGACGAATGGCGACTCGACCTGGGCGGATTAAACTGAAACTCACGTTCGCGCTCCTAATCACCGGGTTCGGGAAAATCGAAAGAGATAAATCAGACTGTTCGACAACATATTCTTCAATGCCTGTAAGCTCTGTCAGATAGTCCATATAACTATCCATTAACTCGTCTTTCGTGTTCACACCATTCTTTAAAGCACCAAAAATAATCGTTGAATGAATGGTACGGTAAATGTCCGAGCCACCACTGTAATATATCACGCGACCGTTGCCTTCCTGGGATTTGAACAATAGTGTACCACCGTTGCCTTCGATCACATCGACCGAGTTATCGGGACCTTGTTGATATAGATACCCGTAATCTAGCCCGGCCGCAAAAGAACCATCCTGGCCGGCGACCGAGATCACATTACCGGTAGCTGATGGATTCCCATGTTCGACAAAGGTGCAACCGAACATCGGATATAACGGACTAAACCGATTCTCGGCACTGAAATCAGGGCCCTCAATATAGACGCCCTTGCCGGTTTGTAAGAAATCTATTAAGGTAGCTTGCTCTCCCGGAGCAATTAGCGAATGGTCACCTCAACAGCGAAACCAGCCAAGGGTGATGAATACAACATCATAACCGTCAATAACTGTCGGCAGGGTGGTCGCGGTATTGTAGGTATGTCCGTTAGAAGCCAAGGTCTGCTCAAGCCAATAGGCGGCGTCAATTGAATCGCCTAACTGACCGTCGTAGAATTTATCTAATGGGTCGAAATTCCATATGAATACGTTAGCCGCCATAGCCAAAATCGGTACGGCAAGCAAAATCAAGAAATAGCTCTTCAAATTAACCTCCTTAATACATTTAGACAACCACACAGAATTGTTGTTTAATGTAAATCTGGAGCTATGTAGTCTTTACTCTCTCGAGGACAACCTTGGTCTCAATGCCGTTGATACTAAGCACACCGCCTGCTTCACCCTGAACAGCGCCCTCCAGCACCTCCACAGCCAGTGTTTCGTTCTTCAAATAATCAATGTTTTTGGTTATCGCTTGTTTCAGTTTAGGCTCGGTTTGATAATGTACTTTTATTCGATCCGTCAGATCGAAATCTGCTTGCTTACGCATAAGTTGTATTTTATGAATGAGTTCACGCACCAGACCTTCGTTTTCTAAATCACTCGAAATTTCGGTATTAATCCCGACGCCAAACTCGTCTTCGGTCGCAACCGACCACCCGGGAATCCCTACCCTCTGTATATCTACATCATCCTTCGTAAGCTCTACTACCTTACCATTGATATCACGTTTCAAGGAATTGAGTTTGGCTAGCCTTTGAATGTCCTCCTGTCCCAGTGCTTTTATCCATTCAACGATTCTGTTCAAATCACTGCCAAATTTGGGGCCAAGAGAGTTAAGTAGCGGTGTAGCATTGAAAACCAGGATTTTTTCAAGGACATTGTGTCCCGACGACTTGATCCGCTTTATGTTAAGTTCCTCTAGAATGATCGCCTTATCATCGTCGGATAACTCAAAACCATTTCTCGGAACGTTTACAATCATTTCACTCAATGGCTGGCGGACTTTGATGTTCGCCTTACTCCTCGCCGCCCGACCAAGCGAGACAATGGTTCTGGTCGACATCACTTCTTTTTCTAGTTTTTCGTCAATGTATCTTGATTCACTGACTGGAAATTCACAAAGATGAACGCTTTCGGGCGCCTCTTTACTCACCTGCACAACCAGGTTCTGGTACATCTCTTCGGTCAAAAAGGGCATGATTGGCGAAATTAACTTGGTCAGCTTCACTATGCATTCATATAAAACAAGATATGCGATCATCTTGTCATCGTCACTTTCCGACTTCCAGTATCTTCTACGATTACGCCGCACATACCAGTTTGATAAGTCATCCAGGAAATCNTCTGTTGCCTTAACAACCAACGCTGTATCATATGCATCATAGTGCGTGTCACACAGCGCAACCAATGAGTTAATGCGCGAACGGATCCAGCGGTCGAGTTTGGTGAGGTGTTCTTCGTCCATTTTCTTGGCCACTGGACTGAATTTATCAATGTTTGCGTAGGTCACAAAGAAGGAATAGACATTCCAAAGTGTCAATAGATTTCTCTTGACCTCTACGGCGGAACCAAAACCAAAATTCAAATTCTGGACTGGATTATGTCTGGCAAACATCCAACGCATCACATCAGCGCCGACCTTCTCGGCCGCATCATCTGACCAGATGGCATTACCCTTACTCTTATGCATTTCCTGCCCATTTTCATCGCGGAGTGATGCATAGCTGTGAAGTACTCTAAAAGGCGCTTTGTTCTCGAGAACCGTGCTCATCGTCAAGATCGCATAGAACCAGTTTCTGAACTGCCCGGGAAAATTTTCCGTGATCAAATCAGCCGGAAACCATTCTTGCCAATATTTTTTGTCATATGGATATCCATTGGCAAGATCATACATATCATCGGGTGGCCGGATCGTCGAATAGGGAACGATGCCTGCATCAAGCCAGGGAGTTCCTACATCGGGTATGCGCGAGACGATTGCGCCGCATTTGTCGCATTTGATTTTTATCTCATCAATCCAGGGACGGTGGGGCGCATGGCCTTCGAATTCATCCCATCCGGCAACTGCTTTTTCCTTTAATTCATCACGCCCTCCGATTATCATGAAATGGCCGCATTCACATTTCCATATCGGCAACGCAAGACCCCAGTACCGCTTCTTTGAGATACACCAGTCCGACATGTTTTTCAACCAATCGAGTTCACGTGCCAGACCNAATGCCGGAATCCAGCGGTCGACTCGCCTCGCAACATCGGCTATCTCATTACGCAACTTGCCCATAGAAATGAACCACTCGTCTACCAGGCGGAAAATCAACTCGTTGTTACAGCGCCAGCATATCGGGTAGCGATGAGAATAGTCTTCTACATGATAAAGTATGCCTCGTTTTTTCAAGTCCTCAATTATCGGTGTTGCCACGTCCCCGACATCTTTACCGCTAAGCCAATCAAATCCATCAATGTAGACGCCCAGTTCATCAAGGGGCGCAATTGTTTTTAAATCAAACTCCTTGCCAAGTGCAAAATCCTCCTTGCCGCAGCCCGGAGCAATATGCACCAAACCGGTGCCTTCTGCCTCACTCACCTCGTCCCAGGGAATGACTTTGTGAACAACGCCCTGCTGTGCTGGAAGATAGTCAAATGGTCCAGCGTAAGTCAAACCAAGAAGTTTCTTGCCCGGCAACTCCTCGATGACTTCGTGCCTATCCTTTAAGACACTAACCAGGTTCTTGGCTAGATAATAAACATCTCCATTTTGCTTTACCTTCACGTACACCAGTTCAGGATGCACGGCCACGCCTGTGTTGGACGTAAGGGTCCAGGGGGTAGTAGTCCAGACCAAAAGGTATTCATTCTCTCTACCGATGATTTTGAAGCGCACAATTACTGAATTGTGACAAAGTTCCTGATAGCCCTCGGTCGCAATCTCCATATCGCTGATCGCCGTACCGCAACGCCCACACCATGGCATGACATCAACGCCTTCGTAAATAAAACCTCGCTCAGAACATTTTTTCAAGAAGTGCCAGATGGTGTAGTTATTCACCTCGCTCATCGTGTAATACGAATGACTCTTCCTAAGCCAATCCTTGTCATCCATAGACGTTTTCCAATCGCCCCAATCCATCCACATACCGATACGGATTGAGGACTCAGTCTGGATCATCGAGTACTTGTGGACCCTTTCCTTGCACTTTTCAACGAACCGATCAATACCGTAGGCCTCGATATCCTTTTTTGACTTGAAACCGAGTTCCTTCTCGACTTCAACCTCAACCCAGAGCCCCTGACAATCAAAGCCGTTCTGATAGCGCTGATCATATCCCTTCATGGTTTTGTAGCGCTGAAATATATCTTTATAAGCCCGGCCCCAGGCATGATGCACGCCCATGGGGTTATTGGCAGTAATTGGGCCATCCTGAAACGACCACCGTTTCTTGCCTTTGTTTCTCACCAAATATTTCGCACAAATTTTCGCCTCGTCCCAGAACTTGAGTATTCTGTGCTCGAGCTCGGGAAAATCAAGTTTTCCCATCACTTTCTTGAAAACCATGTGTGTATTATATGGGTTTTTCATACTTTGTCAACAAAAGGCTTGATTTTTTCACTGTTGTCTCATGCTACAACTAAAAACTCACTATTTACGCCGCTGCGCAACCCGAGGTCATCAAAATGGAGTACAGCTTATGTTCAATGGGAATGTTTCTAATATTCGGCGTGATAGATTCTGTACCTATCTGCCGTTTTCCTGAAGAATGCGCGGACTGGCCCCGGTCTTACAACTCCGCCAAATGCGAGCACCTTTTCGCCTTCGTAACGGGCCAGAACTCTGATTCCAAGACTACAGCTGGCAAAAGTAACATTGTCTTCATCTGTGGAATCTATGCTCAATTTGAGACCGCTCATCTGAACGCGTATTGAATCGACCTCTGTAAAAAACTGAGCGATCACCTGCGTGATTTCTTCATGTGTCCTGCCGCTAAGGTCCTGATATGCGGGGTCAATGTACTGAACAACCTGTTGAGCATTCTCGTTCTCAAATGCTTTTCTTATATTGAGTATATCTTTCTCGAGTTTCCGCTTTTCAGTCGGTATCAATTTCCAGACCATGATTACCAGGACAATAATTGCTATTGCAACATAGATTTTTTTCATGCCGAAATGATCAATAGAAATCCCAAGGCAAAGAAGAGTAATGCGGTCAGTAATTTGATTACAGGAATCTTAGAACTCAAGGACTCGGTCACGCGCCTGGTTGTAAAAGTGACTGCCAATAGTGCAATAGCAATCAACGGCACAACAAACATGATATTGTATACTAACAGAGATAGTACTGGCCTCAAGCGCCACCCAACTTTGGATATCATGAATGTGATCGTCGGCAGATATATCTGTCCGGTACAACCAAACTCGAGAAATGAAATGATTAGCCCGGCCAGAAACGAACCGATGATAATACCTCTGACTGCAGTCTTCTTTTTTATATCACGATGTATGCGCTGTTTGACACCTAAAGGCAACTGCAGAAGCATCCTGTCAAATCTGCCCTTTCTCGCATAGCCGTAGTCGCGCAGACTCAAGAGCCCGAGGACAATTGCGATTATTCCAAAAGACAAGAAAATGATTGTAGCGATGATTTCATATCCGACCAGGTATCTCAGTAGGTTATACGCCCCCACACCAATCAGGAGGTAGGCAATAAAGACGGCGCTGATAAAGGCCACAGCCATGAGCACGATATCGCGTCGTCTACGACCAAGGAAGAGAAGATAGCTCACAAAGAAGATGATTGTCGCAAACGCACAGGGATTCACACCGTCTAATAGTCCTGCAACGATTATTCCCAATAATGAAAACTGCCCAAATCTCTGCAGAATGCTATTCTCAGCACCACGTACGTCAATATCCTCGATGATCTGATCCCCGGGATGATGTTCTTGTATCAATTCGTAAAGGTTATCCGTGGTTATTTCGCCCTTTATCAAATAGCCCTGTCCGATTATGACCACCGGCACGAGCAGCCTCTCATTTTCAGGCATGCCAATCTTTTCAGACAATGCCTCAAGCATGATCTTATTGGTATCCTCAAGAAGGCTGCGTCTTGAAACGTTAATATTCTCGAATTCCTCCTTTAGGTTGTCGAACATTGCATCCAAACGACTACACTCACGACAACCAGGTTGGAAAAAGTAGATGACCAGAATCTTCTCTGTGATGGCTGGCACTGTGTCAGGATGAACCGTTTCTGTAACCTTAAGTTTTATATGCCTTTTCTTTGACAAAGCTCTCAGTATACCGTCCAGTCTTGCGTACAGACCATCCGGGCCATAGAAGACAGAGTCGCCCACAAAAATCACTGGCAGATCTTCTCCCATTGTGCCGTGAGTCTGTTCCATTTTTTCCATGAGTCGATAATTGCCCAGGAAGTCAATGTCGTACTTCTTCAATCTGAATGCATATTTTGCCTGAAGCTTGGGAATGTCACCGAGCAGAATATCCATGCAGTGACCGCATGACGGGCGATAGAAGAAATGAATCGTGGGTTCGCTATCTTGCAGCCCGGCGATTAATAAAATTATGTGGAAGAAAATCATTGTGGATGATTCGGGTGATCCTGCTCAGTGAACGTCGGCCCAGCCTCTAGCCAACGCAAGGATGCGGCAGAATATCGAGTTCTCATAAGTAGAAATGGGTCGTGCAGGATTCGAACCTGCGGCCACCGGATTAAAAATCCGATGCTCTACCAACTGAGCTAACGACCCGTTTCTTCATTATACCTAATCCTCTGGGGGTGTCAATACAGGCACTCAACAAGGACACCAGAGCATCAGGGTATCAGAAGGCAGATTACCAGATTATCAGAATAACAGATTTCGTGGGTAGTCCCTAGCTCCCTGATATTCTGATATCCACTTCCTGACAGTCTGCTTTCCTGGTAGTCTTTAATTCTATATCTACATGCTGTCACAAGGTGACTGAATCGATGCTTCTCGACTCGCTCGAAGAGTAACGTACTACTACTCTTCAAGTGAAGTCAAGATCGATCCAGAATCTCACCCCCAACCCAAAGACTATATTTGGGTTAGCCCTAACTGTGTGTAGTATTTCTTGTAAAAATGGCGGTATTCACCGGTCTGGGTGCTCTTGAGCCATCTTTTGTGTTTCGAGTACCAATCGATGGTTTTCTTTATGCCAACTTCAAATGAGGTTTTAGGGTACCAACCTAGCTGCCTCTTCATCTTGTTGATGGACAAGGCGTATCTGCGGTCATGACCAGGCCGGTCCGCTACACAGGTCATGAGTGATTTGTCTTTCCTCAAGTATCTCAGAATTCTCTTAATAACATACATATTAGTAAGTTCATTCTCCCCAGCGATATTGTATATCTCTCCAATCCGCCCATGTTGCAGCACCAGATCTATTGCCGCACAATTGTCCTCGACATAGAGCCAATCCCGGATATTCATTCCATCCCCATATATCGGAATCTTCTTGTCCCCTAGTGCATTGATGATCGTCAGTGGAATCAGTTTCTCCGGAAACTGGTAGGGGCCATAGTTGTTGGAGGAGCGGGTTATCAACACTGGTAGACCGTGAGTCTTATAATATGATATGACCAATGCATCGGCGGCTGTTTTACTTGCCGCGTAAGGGCTGGAGGGATTTATCATACTCTCTTCTGTGAACCTGCCGCGCAGAATCGAACCATAAACCTCATCGGTTGAGATCTGAAGGAACCTCCCCACCTTGTATTGAAGCGAGAGATTCAACAGAACACTAACACCCAAAAAATTCGTCTTGAGGAACGGCGCGGCGCTGACGACACTACGGTCAACATGACTCTCCGCGGCAAAGTTAATAACCGTATCAGGACGGGTCTTCTCGAACACGTCTTTCATGACTCGTGCATTGCATATATCGGCCTTTACGAATTTATAGTAACGCCGTCTTTCCAGTCCCTTCAGGTTTTCCAAATTGCCTGCATAGGTGAGTTTATCGACGTTTAGAACCTTATGATGGGGGTACTTCTTGTTAAAATAGTGTATGAAATTAGAGCCGATGAACCCACATCCACCAGTTACCAATACGTTCATCTTCTATTCAGCAAATGGTGGACTCAACCATCCCTGCGCGCCCAGTCGTAAGGAATATCCGAGCCATGGGCGGGCTTGCGATGCTCGTCGGGTTCATCATAGTTGTAGCATTCAGTGACGACATTGACAATCATCGCTTCACGGTCACCGACACACTTGAACCCATGCCACACAAGTTTGGGAATGTGCAGTAGGATATGATTATGTTCACCGATAAAGAATTCGTTTACCAACCCCTGCGTAGGGCTACCGTCGCGGCCGTCATAAAGTACGATCTTCACCATACCGCTAATCGCGGTCATATTATCATCTTGAAGCTTATGACTATGCCACGCTTTCACGACTCCAGGATAGGCGGTCGTCACATATACTTGGCCGAATTTTGAGAACTCCTTGTCATCAGAACGTAGTATTTCCATTAGTCGACCGCGTTCATCTGGAATCAATCTAAGATTTTTTACTCTTACGCCATCGATTAGTTTTTTATCACCCATTGTTGATTCTGGCCTACTTTATGATCTCGACGTAACTCTGGTCACCGAGAACAAATTTATGTGTTCTCGGCGATTCGTCGATCTGATTGATTACAACATTCTTGCCTAGTATTGAACGGTCTATGCGTTTCTCGAGGTTGCGAATCGTGGCGCCATCCATTATTACGCTGCACTCGACTTCAGAATTCTCGATCGTCACACTATTGCCGATCGAAGAAAAAGGACCAACATAGGCACGTATAATCTTCGCATTCTCGCCGATGATGGCCGGGCCCCTGATTATACTCTTCTCCACAAGCGCGCCCTTACCTATCTTCACACGACCGTTGATTGTAGAGTCCATGACCTTGCCCTGATTATCTGACTCAACGTCCTCCAGCACCAGTAGATTCGCATCAATAATATCCTCTGGTTTACCCGTATCTTTCCACCAGCCCACTACGGTCTGTGACTCAACCTGATAATTGTTGTCGAGAAGCCACTGAATTGCGTCGGTTATTTCCAACTCATTGCGCCAGGAGGGCTTGATATTTTCAATTGCCGTGAAGATTTCTTTGTCAAACAGGTATATTCCAACAAGCGCAAGATTCGAAGGCGGTTTCTTAGGTTTTTCTACCAACTTCTTTACATGCCCCTTTTCATCAACAACTGCGACGCCAAATTCCTGTGGATTGTTGACCTCGGTCAGTAATATTAGAGCATTTGGTTGATTCTTCTTGAACTGGTCCACGAGATAATTAAGGTTGTCCTTTAATATATTATCGCCCAGATACATCACAAATGGCTCTTCCCCGATGAAATCTTTGGAGATTTTTATGGCATGCGCAAGGCCCAGTGGTGCTTCCTGGGGGATGTAATCAATTCTAGCGTTCCATCTCTCACCATTACCCACGACATCCTGTACCTCCTGCCTCGTGTCTCCGACGACAATGCCTATTTCACTCACGCCTACCCTGGTTAACGCCTCGATACCGTAATAGATTATGGGTTTGTTGGCAATAGGGATCAGTTGCTTGGCTCCGGTGTAGGTCAAGGGTCTGAGGCGTGTACCGAAGCCGCCGGATAGTATTAATCCCTTCATAAGCTACAGTATAACACGCTTTGAATAAATGTCAAGATTGAGAAGATGGCTTTGCCGCGAATTCTGCCAGCGCAACTTCCCATTTCGGCATTTGCCGGGCGAACAAATGCTCATAATTCTGGGAGTCCAAAGGTGAATACCTGGGCCTTGGCGCGGGCAGGTTCAACTCGGCCGCCTTTATGGGTTTGATTTCGGTCTTGAATTTCATTACCTCTTTCGCCTTGAGCAGGAAATCGAAGAAAGAACCAACACCTTTGTTCACGACATGGAATACACCATAATTCTCTGACTCGATAATCAATAATAAGGCTTCAGCTAAGTCCAGAGTATAGGTAAATGACGCGAATCGATCGCAGACCGCATCGATACTAACTGGTTTTTCCTCACTATTCAAGAACCTCGAGATGAAATTCTTTGAGTACCCACCAAACAGCCAAGATGTACGTACAATAAAATGCCGGGCACACACGTCTCTTATGTAATTTTCACCCAGCATTTTCGTCCTTCCATAAGTGTTGATGGGATTCGGCTTATCACCCTCAGCATACGGTCTCTCGCAGTTGCCATCAAAGATGAAATTGGTACTCGTATAGAGCAACTTCGCGCCAATCTTATCGGCAATTATCCCTAATCCCAGACTACTCAAGGCATTAACCCGCAAGGCGGTCTCTGGGTCTTCCTCACATTTATCAACATCACTCACCGCGGCGAAATGAAGAATCACATCCGGGTGGCAGTCGAGTAGAGATTCATATGTTTTCACGAAATCGGTAATATCAAGTTGGCTTATGTCAGTCGCTAAAAAATCAATCCCCTCGCGTTTCAATACACCTATCACTTCCCGACCCAGCGCACCTCTTGCACCAGTGATGAGGATTTTCATCAAGAAATTATAGCCCGGGGAGAATAATTGTCAATCTATATGATTTTTCTTGACTTTTCTGCTTTTTTGAATATCATTGCTTCGGTAACGAAAGTTGTTGTTCGAAAGATTGTGACAAAAACGCATCGGGAGCAGAGTGAAAATGTTTGAACTGTATGCAATTTTGAAAAATGATCAACAAAATTGAAAAGGAGGAAGATAATGGCAGGAATGGCAGATAAGAAGGCAGATCTGGCTGGCCCCGGTATCGGGACCTACGAAGAGGTAGAGAAAATTCTTCCTAATGACTACCAGCCGTTATTGCCGCCATTGGAACGGATGAGGGCATTGTACGAAATCAAGGACTACATTGAAAAGAACCTGTGCAAGGAACTGAATCTATCCATGGTTCAGGTACCTTTGATCGTAACTGTTGAAAGTGGTGTCAACGACATGTTGGACCGTGATGGCTCACGAACGCCGATTGAATTCGATTGTGGTCTAGGACTCGACAAGCCGATACGCGCCTCGATAGTGCAGGCCGCGACCAAGTGGAAGCGTCCGGCGCTGGCGCAGTTTGGTTGTAAAGCAGGCCAAGGTATTTGTACTGACATGAGGGCGGTACGAAAAGATTATTTCCTCGATCACGACCACAGTTCTTATGTTGACCAATGGGACTGGGAAAGAGTGATGACCGAGGATCAAAGAAATCTGGATTTTCTCAAGGATGTCGTGAAGAAAATATGGAGGGTTATCCACGGTGCAGGTAAACATGCCCAGGAACTCTTTCCACAACTCAAGACAGACAAATACCCCGAAATTCCGGAAGAACTGACTTTTCTACATGCTGAAGAAATCCTCGATATGTACCCAGATCTGCCCCGTAAACAACGTGAGACAAAAGTCATTCAGAAATATCCAGCAGTATTTATCATTGGGGTCGGATATCCCTTAAAAGACGGGTACCCGCATGAAATGAGAGCGGCAGACTATGATGATTGGATTACTGAAGTAAAACACAAAGATGGCAAGGTCACACGGGGGTTCAACGGTGATATCCTCGTTTGGAATCCCGTCACGAAGAGACGGCACGAATTGACTTCAATGGGTATTCGGGTCACCAAGGAAACCTTGAAGCTACAATTGGAGATGGCCGGGCAGATGGACTTCTTGGAATTACCATACCATCAGGCAATCCTCAATGATGAGATCCCGTTGAGTATTGGTGGTGGCATTGGACAATCACGCACCTACATGTATCTATTGAGAACGGCACACTTAGGCGAGGTCAGTGTCACGGTGTGGCCAAAGATACTCAAGAACATGTGCGCCAAGCGGAATATTCACGTACTCGAGTAGACCTGTGACTGAGATTTAGATAAAAAAAGGGGTGCCCTAAAGCACCCCTTTTTGTTTTGCCTGATGATTATTCCATAACCACGAATTCCACGCGACGATTTCTTTGTCTTCCCGACTCAGTTTTGTTTGAAGCAACCGGGCTTGATTCACCATATCCTCTTGCGAGCAGGCGTTGTGGATCAATGCCATGGTTAATCACAAGGTATTCCTTTACCGAACCCGCGCGCTCATTCGACAAGTTCAAGTTGTACTTATCGCTGCCGACGCTATCAGTATGTCCTTGGACCTCAATCTTAACATCGGGGTTGCCAGCAAAAACAGTCTTAATCGTCTTCGCCGCACCGTCTAATACTCCGTAGGACTCGGGTTTGATATCAGATTTGGCAAACTCAAAATAGACCTCAGGAAGCACGATCTTGAACTCCTTCTTCACCAATGCAACCTCAATCTCCAGGGTCTTGCCTGCTTCGATCGTGACTATTCTTTCATAGGGTAGATAGTTCTTATCCTCGGCAACAACATCCAGCTTCTGCGCTCCAGGACCTAGGGTCTTTTCTAATCGTCCGGTCGTCTTCTCAGTCGGTAGGTTACCAATTGTCACATCAGCAGTGAGTGGTGCCTTACTCTCAATATCAAACACCGTCATAACCAAAGTACCCTCTTTTGGTATTGGCGTAAGTGGCGCAGTAACTGGCGTTGTCTCCCCAGCTTTGACAAAAAGGTCAACCTCATAGGGTCGGTAATCGACGGCTTGCGCAGTCAACTTATAAGCACCGGGGTTAAGCTTCATGAAGCCGAACTGACCATTCTCATCACTGTTCATTGATGTAATTAACATACCCTGTTGATACACGCCAATGTTTGCAATGAGATAGTCGCCAGTCTCTTCATCGAGTACAGTACCGGCGATCTGGCCGAGTACTGGTTCAGGCATGAAATCGGCCGTATACGAGAAACCGAAAATCGCTGCCCATGGAGGTGCTGCTCCCCAACCGGTCGTGATATTGAAGGTATCATTTGGTAATGGAAACGCTAGCTCATTCTCGCCTTCCCAAGCACGGATATCAACGGCAAAATTGATGTTCCAGTTTTTGCTCGGACGGAAGCTAATTCCGGGTGTGAAATATACAGGATTAGGTCCATAAATCGAATCGTTGGTAAAAGTGAAGAAATCACCATTACCAAAATCTAAGGCGTGCAGTTCAACGAATGGCACAACGCCGCCTGTCTGGAGACTCAAGGCCGCACCAAGGATGCCGGCGTTGCCTCGATTGTCATACCCATTTATTGTTCGCACGAGGTATCCTACGTTCAAGTCGAGCTGTAATACGCCAGTTTTAGCCGTGATTAACCCCATGGCACCAACGTCGATGCCCCCACTGGAGAAAAATCTGAACAGACCACCTGGGTTTGTGTAAGCATCGTTGAATATAGGGTAATCCTCAATTGCAGTACCGACATCGGCAATGTCCCGGTCTGCGCCCGTGTTGAACGAAACCCAGCTGTACAAGCCATACTTGAAGCTCTCTCCACCAAAGTTGAACTTCAAGCCCACTTTTGTGTCACCGAACCCAATGCTGGCTCGATTGGTATCGGTACTGGCATAATCAATGCCATCACCATGGTAGGTGCCCGCAACGTTAAACGAGAACCAATCGCTCGGCGCATAGCCGAGATTGAAGCCGAAATCACCACCACCATAGGTCGAGCTGTCGCCGGCCAAGGCGTCACCAATCGGTTCGCCAGTGGGGTCGGCATCACGCTCTTCCATAAAGCCCCTCAGGTAGAAGCCGAGTCCAAAGGTACCAGCTGATCCGTTATCCGCCGATATGACACGGTACAGACCCTTTGTACCCACATAATTGGGCATCGCAAATGCCAGAGACGCAATGACCAATATCAGCACATACTTTTTCATTTGCATAGAACCTCCTTTTTTTCTTGTGTAATATGATTATACGCACAACGTGACCCACGTCAAGGGGTAAGCAAATGACAAACACTTATAATCTGCAAAGCAACTGGTTATCAGCGCAACCAGCTTATCGTTTTATCATTTTGTCAATTGCCTAAATGATAAAACGAAATTATTTCTGGCTTTCGATTACTGCCACGAGTTTCTCAAGATCCTTCATCACTGTTTTGACCGCACTGGCCTTGATCCAATACTCGTGGTGCCGCCACTCGACCTCATACCTCACCAGGTCGAGATTTCTGAGTACACGGAGCACCTGGGAAACGGTCGCAACGTTGACGCCAATCATACTGGCAAGCTCTTCAGGTGTTCTCGTCTGTCCAGCGAGCAGGGTCAATACCTCATAGGCCGTCGGATTGCCCAATGCCCGACAGATCCTTGAAGCCCGATATCTAGTTTCCGGAATCCTTTTTTTCATAAAGTCATTATAGATCATTTTTTCATTTTGTCAATTGCCTAAATGATAAAATGATTAGGTCTTGACAAGAAGCATTCAGAGCATATAATATTTTGGAGGTGTGGGTTGTATATTAGAAAGTGTTTTTATTGTCTGCTGTTTTTTGCTGCCATCAACGCTCACGCTCAACAATCTTCTTTTGTCGCTTACTCAAATTCAATCGACGCGACGGCTTACACTAATAGCCATAAAGTCGTATCATGGAACGGAGATCTGTGGAGCGATACTATTTATGTTGTCTACCATTCGTCAGATACAGTCTATCACACTTACACCACTGATATGGGACAATCTTGGCAAGCATCTGCCCCGGTACATGCCGGTGTTTATCCGGCGTTAGATGTAGATGCCTTCGGTTTCCGTCATGTCGCCTGGCAATATTTCGATCCGGGTGGGAACAATTACGAAATTTACTATGACTGCCTTGACGACTGGAGCCCGCCGCAGAACATAAGCCAATCACCGACGAATTCCGTACTGCCTGATCTTGTTGTCGACTCACTCGGGATCGTCCACATCGCATGGGTAGATGTTGATCAAATTTTCTACCGAACTTACCACAATGGCGTTCTCGGCGATACTGTTTGTCTGAGTGGTTATGGTTCGACACTGGCAACCTATTCCTATCCCTCGATGAGTATCTTTCTGCCCAATCATCGGGTTTATGTAGTGTGGGAATGCTATGATCCACAATGTTATTCGCCGTATCAAATACATTATCGATACAAAGACGATAACATCTGGTCTATGACAAATGTCTGGGCTCATTATCTTCCCATGCGTCATCCGTCTATCGATTTTTCCCATGGATCTGAATGGACTTTGGAAGAGCTGTCGCTATGCTATGAAGACAGTACTTCGGGAAACTCGGAAGCGACTTTCTTCGGAGGCAATGGCGGGGGCCTCTCGACCCCGGGCAGGTCAACCTATCCAGTCATTTCGACTGTCGGTTCTACTTGGAGTTATCTTTTCTGGCAAGAAGATTCAGCTGGACAGGCAGATGTATACTGTCAGTTATACTACTTCATGGCGGGTTGGACAGATTACTACTTGCGAGATTTTTTCAATATTCAAGAATCAGTACGATATCCGAACACATGTGGTGCATATCTCGTTTGGACGCAAGGGGATAGTGTTCCTTACAGCATCTATTTCGCAGATTTTGGCTATCCGATCGGAATCCGAGAAACCCAACAAGCTCAAATTATGACCGCATTTGCCCAACCCAACCCTTTTTCACAGATGACCGATATCAAATATCTGATAACCGACCGATTGCGTCATACCCCAGATGAAAAATCAGGACTCAAGATCTACAACAGCATTGGTCAACTGGTGAAAGATTTCCCAAGGTACCGGGTTGGTATTAGCCAGCAGTCGTCAGTAAGGTGGGATGGTAATGACAACGCCGGTAACGAAGTACCGGCTGGTCTCTACTTTTGTTGTCTGGCAGAAGAAACTGGAGATTATCTGATAAAGATAGTGAAGGTGGATTAGCTTAACTAAACTACAAACTTAAGTTCTGGCTTGTCGCTCAGAGTTCCGATGACTGAGCAGTACTTGTCTCGCGATAGCTCGAAAGACCGAAGTAAGTCTTCGCGTCGGTAATCACCCTCACACTTAAATTTTACGGTGATCTTCGTAAATTTATGCGGGTGGTCGTCGGCCTTTGCACCCTCGACGTCAATGCTAAAAGCGCCAATCTTGCCACCTTTTTTTTGAAGGATTCCAACAATATCCATACCCATACAACCAGCCAGGGATACCAATAGAAGGTCCATCGGTCTAAATCCCTGGTCAAAACCGCCAAATTCTGTGTTCGTATCAACGACAATTCTGTTATTACGGGCATCTTCGGCGATGAACTGAAGACCCTTAGTTAAAGTCAATTTCACCATGTTGTTCTCCAGACTGATTCGATCTACTCCTTGAGCAACGAATCGACCAGCGCATCAAAGGGAGCTTCCAGTTCCGGTGCAAATCCAGTCTGTGTTTTCCTGATTCTACCTTGCTTATCAATAAAAATCGTCTTAGGAATTCCTGTGACCTCATAAGCTTTTGCGATTTCCTTATTTCCAATTAGAATCGGATAGGGTATTCTCATCTGTTCCTTAAACTTAACCAGGGCTTGCTCGTCATCAAGGCCAATACCCAATATTGTAAAACCCTGTTCATGATATTTGTCGTACAATCTGGCGAACGTTGGTATGCTATTCCTACAGGGAGGACACCACGTAGCCCAAAAATCAACGATCACAACCTGACCCTTTAGTTCGGACAGCCTGTATTCTGTTCCATCAAGGGAAAAAAGTGAGAAATCCGTCGTACCGGATTGTTTTGCCTGGTTCTTTGAACCACAGGCGAGCACCACGATTCCTAAAATGAGGCACCATTTCAATGTGTTTCTCATCGGTTAACTCCTTTATTCTGTTATGTGTTTTTCTAACTTTTTAACGATTTGTTCCTTTGGCAGTGCACCGATTATTCTTTCAATCTCCTTGCCTTGCTTGAATACGATCATGGTTGGGATATTCTGAATTACATATTCATTCGCAGTCTTTATTTCGTTATCCACATTTACTTTTCCAATCTTTATCTTACCATCATACTCCTTGGATATTTCTTCGAGAATTGGCGCCACCATTGCGCAGGGTGGACACCATATTGCCCAAAAATCAACGAGATACGGTAAATTCGATTTATCCACTTCCTGATGGAAGTCGTTATCGCTAAGCTCCTTGACCATAAAAACCTCCTTGATTTGACCTGCCATTGTTGGTAGTCATCGTCATCAATTGGCAATAATTCATACTGATTCACCAATGTTTCACGTGAAACATCTAGAAACTCTGCTCAAACCCCAGCTTTATCATTCGATTTAGCTGCTGATCAGCTGCACTATTATCCAACAAGTCGCGAAGTGCTATTTCAAAGAAGATTTCGCCGTAAAAGATCAACCGCAGGCTGACATTCAGATAGCCCTTATCTTGATCAAGATCATCGTCGAAATTCGGCGCATAATCGACCAAAAGTGCACTGAACGTCCCGAATTGCATCTTCAAACCGGCAAACATGTCGAACCGATTGTCTGATTCAAGACAATAGTTCAGACCAAGGCTGGGGACAAATTCCACGTTGGCCGAGCTAAAAGTCTTACCAATCTGGCAGTATACGCCTTTTGACATGATTTCGTACCGATCATTATAGTCGCCATATCCTTGATTGTCAAAGCCAAAGTATAGCGAGGGATAGAAAAAGCCCTCCTCAATAGCCAGCAACCTGATCTGCACGCCGGGTTGGCTATAGAATTCAGGATCGCCGGCGCCGATTAGGTTCGACCCTCCATAACTCAGACCAAAACCCAGTCGGTCCCAGACACCGATATTGAAATACCCGAGTATTGCGCCGCCAGGACCAAAGCGCAGCTCGAGGTCAAAAACACCATGTTCAGGAGCCTTTGGAAAGGGTTGATCAACATAATATAAGCTCAAAAGCATCAGGAGTAGTGCCATATTGCCTCCTCAGATGGTCCGTACATGCCTTCTAACCGGCTATATCTTACCATAAATCTTCAATCCCTCGTTCCCCAAGATATTCTTGATTTTACCAAGCATCTCGGCATCAGGGCTTATTTTCATGGTTCGAGAGCGGAATTTCTTCGATTCTTTGTCATTGTTTACTTTAATCCATACCTCACAATTGCCCTTACTTCCATTAATCAAATCACAAACTTGTTTAAGAACATCTTCGTTGACGCTATGTCCATCAAAATTAAGAAATATCTTCTTGTAGTACTTCCATGCGTCCTTAAGCGATATTATCTCATCTGCCCTTATGCTTTTTCTATCTTCCTCTCCAGATATTCTGCCTTTAACAATCAATGGGTTATCAATCTTCAAAAGGGGAGAAAATCGTTCAAAATAATCCGAAAAGACGAACACATCAATCGCACTTTCCAGGTCTGCCATGTTGACAATTGCATAGTTGCGGCCGTTCTTATCCCTTTTAATCTTCTTTGCATTCAGAATACCCCCAATCGCCACTATTTCACCGTTTTCCACAGTACCCAGTTGGCTTATTGGTTTTAATCCAAGGGCCGAAAATTCCTCCTGGTATCTTTCCAGGGGATGTTCTGAAAAATAGAACCCAAAGGCTTCTTTTTCATATATAACCTTTTCTTGTGAGGGTTTACCAGACACCGTGTTCTCATCCACTTTCTCAGTCTCAAATAGGCCTCCTTGGGTTCCCATATATTCTCTACCTTTATGTGCCATAGATAATAACTTGTCGACATCTGGTTCAAATTCCTTAAAGGTACCGGCTTTGATCAACGATTCCAGTGATTTCCTATTCAAACCTTTGGCCCGTGCCTGAAAATCGAAAAACGATTTATATGGACCACGTTTTCTCTCATTCGCAATTGACTCCACAATCGGCCGACCAAGATTCTTGAGTGCTCCGAGGCCGTATCTAATACCTATACCCTCTTTTTTAAACTCATAATCACTGGCATTTATGTCTGGCGGGAGAATCTCCAACTCCATTCTCCGGGCTTCGCGTATCAACACCCATAAGCGGTTTGTGTCACTTATTTCACTATTCATAGAAGAGATCATGAACTCAAGCGGATAGTGGCATTTCAGAAAGGCTGTCTGATTAGCTAACGCGGCATAGGCTGCGGCATGGGATTTGTTAAAACCGTAACCGGCAAAAGGTACCAACTTCTTGAATATTTCGTCGGCAAGCTCGCCTGATACCCCATTCTTCTCGGCGCCAGCAATGAATTTCTCGCGATTTTCAACCATCAACTCGGCAATTTTCTTACCCATTGCTCGACGCAACATGTCTGCCTCGGCTAAGGAAAACCCCGCGATGCGCGAGGCAATCTGAATTACCTGCTCCTGATAGACAATCATTCCATAGGTTTCCTTGAGAATTGGCTCTAGCCAGGGGTGTAGATATTCGATCTTTGATGAATCCTTCTTGTTTTCGATCATCTTCTGGAGATTCACGTTGGCCATTGGGCCTGGGCGGTACAATGCAATAACCGCGATGATATCTTCAAAGCAAGCCGGTTGAAAGTTTCTCACGATATCCTGCATCCCGTGACTCTCCAACTGGAATACACCTACTGTTTCAGCGCGTTTAAGCATATCATAGGTGTCTTTGTCATAGATGGGAATATCACTGATCTGACGGCCGATCATGCGCAAGGTTGTATCAATGACCGTAAGGGTACGCAACCCCAGAATATCCATTTTTATGACCCCGATGTCTTCCAAAGAGTTCTTTGCGTACTGCGTAGATATTTCCCCGCGTTCCGGACTCTTGAAAAGCGGTACATATTCAACCAATTCCTTAGGGGTTATGACGACCCCGGCGGCATGGGTTGCTGGATGGCGAGCAAGACCCTCAAGTTTCTTGGCGATATCAAAGAGCTCTTGATATTCCTCCTTGGATTGTACTAGATTATCCAATTCTTTTATGTTCGCAATTGCCTCATCAATGCTTGAATGAAATGGAATCATCTTTGCTAACCGGTCGATTTCATTATACGGGATGCCCATGACCCGACCAACATCCCTAAGCACAGCTCGGGCCTGCATTGTACCGAAAGTAATGACCTGGGTAACGTTTTTCTCACCGTATCTCTTCTTGATGAAGTTGATTATTTCATCGCGCCTTGTGTCACCGAAATCTGCATCGACGTCAGGGAGACTCACTCTTTCCGGGTTTAGAAAACGTTCGAATATTAAGTTGTATTGAAGTGGATCGATGTCGGTTATGCCCAGAGAATATAGAGCCAGACTCCCGACTGCAGACCCACGGCCCGGGCCAACCGGAATACCCTGCTGCCGAGCGAATTCAACGATCTCGCGGACGATGAGAAAATAGCCAGACAAACCCATTTTCTTTATGATATTCAACTCGTAATTCAACCTATCTTCCATACCCTGAGTGGTTCGACTAAAGCGCTTGCTCATGCCCTCCAAGGTGAGGTATTTCAGATAATCATAGTCGGTCTCAAACCCCTCAGGTCTGGGGAAACTCGGCAGCTTCACATCCTTACCTGATGTATCGATCAGCAAGTTGCAGCGCTCGGCAATCAACGCGGTATTCGATATCGCTTCTGGCAAGTCTTCGAATAACCGAGCCATCTCTTGCGGAGACCTGAAGTATACTTGATGACTCTCAAACTTAAGCCGCTCGCGGTCGGATAGGGTCTTCTTAGTGCCAATGCATAGAAGAACATCGTGCGCTCTATAATCGTCCTCATCCAGATAGTGACAATCATTCGTGGCGACAATGGGAACATCGAATTCGTGTGCGAGCTTAATCAATTCATTGTTGACTTTTTCCTCGGTGCGCATGCCGAGTCTCATCATTTCCAGATGGAAGTTGTCCTGACCAAATATGTCTATGTATTCACCGAGCGCTTTCCTCGCGCCATCCAGATCACCCATGGCGATGCGGTAAGGAACCTCACCCTTGAAACAACCAGATAGACCAATCAAACCCTTGTGATGTTGAGCAAGAATCTCTTTATCGATTCGAGGCTTGTAGTAGAAACCCTCGAGATACGCGGCCGAAGAGAGTTTTATCAAATTCTTGTATCCGATTTCATTCTCACATAATAGGGTCAGATGAAAGGAACTCTCAGGTATGCGTACATCCCTAGACTGGTCAAGCCGGGATTTGGGTGCTACGTATGTTTCAATACCGATGATCGGTTTGATACCCTTTTTGCGGGCACTCTTATAGAACTTGATCGCACCAAAGAGATTGCCATGGTCCGTTATTGCTAGGGCTGGCATCTCATACTTTACCGCGCGTTCGGTAAGCCGATCTATCTTCATTGCACCGTCGAGTAAGGAGTACTCAGTGTGATTGTGTAAATGAATGAAGTTCATGACCCCCCTTCTTAGACTTAAGTCTTACGCATCTGCCTCAATCACCATTGCCTGATTCTCCCAGGGGCAAGCTCAGCGGGTTTGCACAATATATCTCTTTGCATCGCGGGCACAAGAGAAACTGGAATTCCTTGTACACCTCTTCGCTTACCAAATCCTCGGGATAGGATTTCAACTTTTCGAATTCCTCAGACCAATCGACCTTTTCATCCTTGATTTTTATAATACCATCAAAGTCTGCAAGGACTTTTATCAAGAGACTGTAGAATAGATCACCTGGCTGGATCATCCGGTTGCACCGACTACAGACATTCGACACAACTAGTTCCTAAAAGGCCGGTGTCCGAACATATTAAGCTAATGCCTTGAGAACCTGCTTACAGATCTCCTTCAAAGACTCAAAAACACCTATTCCCTGAGTAGCAACTGCCTCGAAGAAACAATACTCATTCCGAGGATTTAGAATGTTTTGCAACTCCTCAACCGATGTTATGTTTGGAAGATCCCGCTTATTGTATTGCATAACAAGCGGCACTTTCTCCAAAGAAAGATTATGCGCCTTCAGGTTATCCTGAAGGTTATCAAATGACTCGATATTCTCATCAAAACGCTCAATTTGGGAGTCGGCAACAAATACTATACCGTCCACGCCTTTGAGGATAAGCTTTCGAGAGGCGTTGTAGAAAACCTGGCCGGGAACCGTGTAGAGGTGAAACCTGGTATTGAACCCTTTTATGGTTCCGAGATCAACCGGGAGGAAGTCAAAAAACAGTGTACGATCGAGTTCGGTTGCAAGACTTATGAGTTTCCCCTTTATCGAAGGATTCAGTTTTGAATACACATACTTGATATTCGTTGTTTTTCCGCCCAAACCTGGGCCATAATAAACTATCTTTGAATTTATTTCCCGCGATGCATAGTTGATTAACGCCATAGTTCCTTATTTCAAAATCACAAACATCAGACTTCCGATAAGTTCCGTAGTTTTTTCAAGTTCCAAAGAGTTTATCGATCTCTTCTTCAGCCATGCGTGTGAATTCATCGTCAATATCCTTCTTAGGCTCGGTTTCCTTTTCAACCTTACTGAATATTTCCTGAAAGGTATTCTCAAGCTCACTAACCGTGTTTTTGGTTTTGACCCTTACCAGACCAAGCGTTGTCCGCTTGTCAAATATCACCGCAAGAATCACACGCCCTGCGACCAAGCTCACATAGATGTTTTCCTTCTCCCCTTGGTGAAAGAGTGTGGAAAATTCTTTTTCACCAATGAGTGACGCGAGTTGGCTTGTGGCCGCAAAATCAGCAGCCGAAAGCGTGGCAAATGAAGAGGTATCCATCTTGCTGGTGTCGCCAGTCGAGGTAATGAGTTGTCCCTCACGGTCTATGAGCAGTATTGTCTTGGCATGGGTGCCCTGCAGGAGTCGAGTCAACGCATCATTTATTGACCAGAAATCTTCCTCGAAGATGTTGATTCGATCATGCATTGAGGTATTATAAATAGTATTAATTAAAAGTCAATAAAGATGTAAATTAACTCCAAGTTCCGCCGAAAAGAAACAAAATTCTGTTGACTTGACATTTAAAATCGCTAGAATCAGACATGCGGTTCGTCAAGATGCAGCCATACGTAAAGCACCGACTCATGTTTAAGCAACCGTATCATATCTATACTTCACCATATTCCCAATTTCAAACCTCCAGAGTATTCGTGCCGCATACCAATCCAGTCTGAGATGCATATTATCTTCCTAACTCACTATTTTCCTCCAGAGGTCAACGCACCAGCGAGTCGAACTTTTGATAATTGCACACGTTGGGCTGCAAAAGGTTACCGTGTGACAGTAATTACCGGAGTTCCTAATACGCCGGATGGTATCGTGTATCAAGGGTATAAGAACCGGCTGTATCAATGGGAGGAGATTGGTGGCATCCGTATATTGCGTGTTTGGACCTTTATTACTCCTAACAAAGGTATAATTAGAAGAACACTGAATTTCATTACGTTCATGCTTTTCTCAATGCTCGGCGCGCTGCTTGTCAGGGAAGGAGATATTGTTATCGCTACTAGCCCCCAATTCTTCTGTGCCATAGGTGGGTACATTCTCAGTCGGTTGAAGCATTTGCCTTTCATTATGGAAGTCCGCGATCTCTGGCCAGAATCGATTATTGCCGTGGAGGCTTTCAATAATAGAAATCTGATAAAGGTCTTTGAAAAGCTGGAAATGTGGTTGTACGAAAAGGCAAAATGCATAGTTGTCGTCACCGAATCATTCAAGGAAATCATCGCGAAGAAAGGCATCCCCAAAAGAAAAATCTATGTAGTCAAAAATGGTGTTGACCTGGATTTCTATGATCCCACTATCAGCGGACGAGCAATAAGAAAAGAGCTGAAATTGAATAATAAATTCGTCGTTTCATACATAGGAACAATTGGCATGGCTCATGCTTTGTATCAAGTATTGGATGTTGCTCAGAAATTACGTTCTGCGCACGACATCATTTTTCTGATAGTCGGCTCTGGTGCATTACGTGAATCTCTTGTTCACGATAAGGAAAAGAGAAACATAGACAACGTCTCCTTCCTGGGAAAACAACCCAAAGAGAAAACACCCTTCTTTTATGCCGCATCCGACGTTTGCTTAGTGCCGTTGAAGAAAGATCCTCTCTTTAAATCCGTGATTCCATCAAAAATCTTCGAAATCATGGCAATGGCTAAACCAATAATATTGAGTGTAGACGGAGAAGCTCGTGAAATTCTTGAGACTGCAAAAGCGGGTATTTACGTGGAACCCGAAAACGTAGGTCAACTCGCAGGCGCAATATTGAAGCTTCGTGACGACAAAAAGAAATGTGTCGAACTGGGTCGTAAGGGAAGAGAATATGTGGAGAAATGTCACAATCGTGACGAATTAGCAAATATGTATCTAAGCATACTTACAGAAAACTTTCTTTAATCTCACCCACAATAACGATATCAGATCCAGTATCATTGTTGACATCGGTCATGATTTCGCTAAAATAATCAGCCAGTATTTCCCGAAGTGCACAAAGAATCAGCGGAAAAAGGAGCTATGATGAAGATTTTGGTGACGGGTAGCAGTGGGTTTATTGGATCACTATTATGCGAAAGACTTGCGAAGGATGACTTTGAGGTTCGCGGTTTTGACAGTAGATGCATGGCAGACAAAAGTTTTGAGTGTATTACCGGCGACATAAGAAATCATGATTTGTTGCTTGAAGCCGTAAACTCGGTAGATATTGTTGTGCATCTAATAGCCATGCATCATGATTTTGGCATTTCTGACGAAGAGTATTTCGAAATAAATGAAAAAGGTACTAAAGACCTCCTGAGATGTTGCTCAGAGGTTGGCATTAAAAAGTTCGTTTTTTACAGCAGCGTTGCGGTATATGGTACTAAAAAAGATCCCACTGACGAAAAGACATTGCCAAATCCAGACACTCCATATGGGAAGTCCAAACTGGCTGCCGAAAAAATCGTCGAATCCTGGCAGAAAGAGAATGCATCCAGACAAGTGATCATTATCCGACCGACGGTCGTTTTTGGTCCGAATAACTACGCGAATGTATATAATTTAATCAATCAAATCTATCACAAGAGGTTTCGTATGGTTGGGGACGGCAATAATATTAAATCTGTGGCCTACGTCGAAAATCTAGTCGACGCAACTAGATTTCTAATCAAGCATATTCAATCAGGCCTACACGTATATAACTATTCTGATGAGCCTCATATGTCAGTGAAAGAAATTGTTAAAACAATTGCGGAAAATGCGAAAATTAGTATTCCAAAACGTAGTCTACCCCTTTGGCTAGCATTACGATTCGGAGGAATATTTGATTCTCTAGGCAATATTACCGGATATAATTTTTCAATTACGGGAAATCGTATAAAGAAATTCTGCACAACGACCCACCATAGATCCGAGAAAATAAGGAAATTGGGATTCAAACCAACCGTTAGTCTGAAGGAGGGGTTCAAAAGAACTGTTGATTGGTACATTATACAACAGCATCCGAATAAATAAGGTTACAGACGTATTCTATTCATAAGCATCTGCGATTCATCGTGTTGACACAAATACATAAATGAATATACTTTGATTTATGAAAAGAAAAAAGACATCTCTCATAGACTACCTGGAAGTAATCGTAGCGTGGCGTAGGTTCATTATCCGCAACGTGATAATTCTTACGCTAGCAGCCACGTTAATCAGTTTCTTGTTGGTGAAGAAATATACTGCCACGGCAACGATGTTACCACCCAGCTCTGAACAAAACGTGATGTTAAGCCTATTGGCTGGCGGCCTGCCCGGAGGCATGAGCAGTATTCCTGGTATTGGTGCCGTACTTCCTGGGTTTACAACGCCCTCTGATTTGTACGCCGCAATAATGAAAAGTAGTAGAATACGTAAGGAAGTTATAAAAAAACATGATCTTCACACGGTGTTCAAAACCAAGAAAAACTATCAAACATATGAAATTCTGGAAGAAATAACACAAATCACTGTTACTCCAGAAGGTATTATATCAGTGGCCGTCACCTATAAAGACAAGAATCTTGCCGCAGACATCGCAAATACATACATTAACGAACTTGACAAATTCAATAATCAAACCTCAATGACGGCGGGCAGAAAATATCGTATATTCATCGAAGAAAGGTTGAAAGAAAGCGAAGATTCCCTGGCTATTGCTGAAGAAGGTTTGAGAAGTTTTCAAGAAAAGCACCGCACGATCGCCCTTGATACCGAAATACATAGTGCTATTGAAACAATCGCTCAACTAAAAAGCCAAATAATCCTCCTCGAGGTGAAGAGAGGGGCTATTGCATCTTCCTCGCGAGTCGACAATCCGTACCTGTATAACATCAACAAGGAATTAAGGGAATTGCGGAAGCAACTCGCGAAAATAGAAATCGGTGACAGCAAAAGTAAAGACCAGAATGAATTTGGTGTCGGCTTTTCGATCCCGTTCTCACAACTTCCCGATGTTTCACTCGAATACGCACGCCTTTTCAGAGACGTGACAGTCCAAGCTGCAATATATGAACTCTTAATGCAGCAATATGAACACGCCAAAATAATGGAGGTAAAAGACACGCCAACTGTCGAGATCCTTGATTATGCCACGCCGCCAGAACGTAAGTCATTTCCCAAAAGAGGCATCATCGTAATTCTAGTTTTTATTGCCTCATTTGCAGTAAACATATTACTCGTCTTTACGATCGAATATGTCAAAGAAGAAAAGAAAGACGAAAAGAGCAGTGTCAGTAGATTGTTGCATCTCGTGTCATTGGTAAAGAATGACATCGTCGCATTGAAGAAGAAACTCAAAAGATGAACCGTGGCGCCATAGCGAGTCACATATCAAGCCACACGTTATTTAACATACTAGCGAATTTCTCAAAAGTAATAATCAGTGGTTTACTGCTGATATACGTTGCTAGAAGTCTTGGGCCATCCCAATATGGCATTGTATCCTTAGGCTTATCCATTGCAGCCATCATCGGCATATTTTGTGATTTCGGAATGTCAACGTCAACTGCACGGTTTCTGGCAGAACACAAAGATTTAAGAACAGCTATTTACCTTAACGGAAGATTCCTCAACCTTTTATCTTCTTTCTTATTCTCACTTATACTTTTTCTCCTTGCGGAACCAGTAGCAAAATCTGTGAATCTACCTTCGCCAATGTATGTGCAAATCATGTGTCTGTTCACGTTCTTCACGAGTTTATTCCACTTTTCGATAAGAAGCTTGCAGGGAATTAAAGAAACTCACAAAATTGCGTTACTGAACTTCCTTCATCAGCTAATTACTGCCGCGATTATCATCTTAATCATTCATGCTGGGATGAAAGCGGCAGGGGTTTTGTTCGGACATTCAGTTTCAGCTGGAATAATATGCATAATTTCTTTAATCATGTTGCACAAATATTGCCTGAATTTCAAACTCGAACTGAGCACTTTACACCTCAAAAAGATCTTTCTATATGCCCTGCCTTTACTACTAACATCTAGTTCTTACTTCCTGGTACTTCGCGGACCAACTGTTCTGCTAGGCGCCTTTGCAGGAACCGAGGAGGTATCCTATTTAGCCATTCCCCTAAGGATTGTTGAAGTAACGTCCCTTCCTGCTTATTCACTCTCATTCGTTGTTGCTCCATTCTTCACAAAGAAAGAAAAATCAACCGGCAATTTACCCTGGCTCTATGTTAACGTGCTCAAGTACTGCGCTCTGTTCTATACGCCAATTTCAGCTTTTATCTTGCTGGGAGCAAATAGACTCATCAGTGGATTCTTTGGCACGGAATATTCGAATGCTGTTCCAGTCCTCTTAATTTTCTCATTATATATTCCCTTCTTTGCCATTGCCACTTTCTCAAGCAGAATTCTTGATTTTCTTGGCATAGCAAAGCAGAAATCAATTATATTTGCCATCACGTCTGCGATAACTATTGTAGCATCACTGTTTGTCATCCCTTGGCTTAAAGAACGTGGCGCAGCTTTCGTGATTGCTGTACCATACACGATTTTCGCATTATACACAATAATAAAATCTGCAAGAGAGTGTGATATTGTGCTGAGCAAATATGCCAGCCACCTCATAAAACTAGTAGTCATTACGGTTATCTCATCCGTACCCGCTATTATGGTTCTCAACAATGTTCACGATATACCTGGAGTGGCATTATCATTCGCCACTTTGGTAATTTGCTTCTTTATACTCGCAACCGGCTGGAAACTCGTTAGGCCTTCGGAAATCATTAATATCATTAAACAGATCTTTTAACAAAGTCTATGTTCGAAGGCACTGCCCGTTACAATCACAAGATATTACCGATCATTGGACTGACATTGCTGACGATAGTGATGACAGTATTCATATCTCCGCTGATCCCCGTGGTCATAGCAGTAGCAGCACTGGTAATAGCCGTCATTAAGGATTACAGAATCGGGACACTTATCGTTGTGATATTGGCATTCACAAACGTTGGTGGACAACAGATTTTTGAAGCGTATCATGTTTTTCTGTTGATCATTATGCTTACTGCCTTTTCACTTACGCTCGCCGTATTGAGAGGTTCCGTCGCTGTCCAGGGAATAAAAGAATTTAATATCCTGCTTGCGATCTTTGGTACTTGGTCATTCCTCTCCGGAGTCATAGCAATCGACCATGAGTTATGGTTCGGCATGATTGAGTACATGATCAGGGCTTTTCTTGTACTCTACCTTGTATATAATTCCTTTTCAAAGGGAGAGGAAATATTTCGCCTTTTTAAGATTATAGTTTTCAGCATGTTCCTATCAAGTATCATCTCATTCTTCGCAATGATTGGAAGCCTATCACTTTCCGTAGAAACACTTCTATCTTTGTTTTCTACTCGCTTTGCCGGGACTATTGTCGATCCGAATTTCTACGCAATGACCATAGCAGGTATAATACCCCTAGCCTTTGTTTTGATCACCGAAGAAAAACGTATTGCCCTTAAGGCATTTTGGATAATCAGTGTATTTTTTCTTATGCTTACAATCGTATTTTCCCAGTCAAGAACAGGGATCATCGCGATTTCGATAATCTTCATCTACTCGCTCTATAATCTGATGCGGAAGAAGCGTGTGGAGATTCTCTTTTTTATCATTCCTATTATCGTCATTCTAATTCTGATCCCGCCTGCTTTCTGGTTCAGGATGTCTGTCTTCGTGGAATCCCTATCTAGTGGGGCGCGCGCCGATACTTCGGTCGTTCACCGCTTGCTTCTTTTACGTTCTGCCCTAGATGTTTTTTTGAAAAACCCCATTTTTGGTGTCGGGTTAGGAAACTTTGAAGCAATTGCCGGACGCTACACAATAGACCCGATGGTATGTCATAACACTTATCTTGAGATAGCATCGAATCTTGGCCTCTTGGGTACAGTTCCTTTCGTTCTTCTTCTTTATAGAGGTTTTATGCTACCAAAGCATTCGATGCAAAATCCAAATGTACGGGAATTATCATGGGCAGTCAGGACCGGATTATTAGGAATGTATGTAGCCATTCTATTTCTATCTGTGCCCTTCAAATTAGACCTGTGGATACTTCTTAGCATAGCAGCCATTCTGGGGAGAAAAATCAGTAGTGAAAAATCCCCGTAGAATACTATTCGTAATACCCACTCTCCGAACAGGGGGAGCAGAAAAATATGTCTTGGAAATAGCTTCGAAGTTAGCAGCGACAGGACATCATACACATGTCGTCTCACTGGGGCCAATTGATGATGGATTCGTTAATTCAGTCAACCTGGAATATGTCACAATAACGCAACTAAGAACAAGAAAGGTACTAAGCATCAGGTCAATTTGGGTTATCTACCAGCTGTTCAAGTACATTAAAGAGAAAAATTTCGACATCGTTCATCTGAACCTACTCGGCGCCGACATACTAGGAGGAATTGCCGCTATACTCGCAGGCTGTCCATTTTTGTCTACTCAACATAACACAAGATCATGGCGTTACAGCAGGAAAGTCCGCAAGCAAGCAGCTAAATTTCTTCATAGAGGTGTAATGTATTTTGCGCATGCCATAATTGCTCCCACCTTATCAGTCAGAAATTATCTTTCTGAGACAACACGGATTCCAGTCGATAAAATCAAGGTAATTTACCACGGGATAGACTTGAAGAAATTTTCTCCGCGTTTAAGGAAAATCGGTACGTACTTAAGAATTGGTTCAGTAGGCCGATTTGAACGTCGAAAAGGCCAAATCTATATAATAGAAAGCTTACCCAGAGTGTTATCCGAACTGAAAAATGCAAAAATAGAGGTTTGGTTTGCCGGCGAAGGAATATACGAACACGAGGTACGAAAACGTGCGATTGAACTCGGAGTAATCAAACATGTAAGATTCCTCGGCACGCTCAAAGACATACCTGCCTACCTGGCAAAAATACACATTCTGGCTCACGCGGCAACCGAGGGAGAAGCTTTCTGTTATGCAGCACTCGAAGGCTTGGCTACTGGAAAAGCTGTCATAATAACTAACACGGACGGCATCCCTGAATTTATCAAAGACCACTATAACGGCATACTCGTTCCTATACATTCGTCAGAAGCACTGGCAGACGCAATAATAGAGGTAACAAAGAACCCGAAGATATACTCTGCTATTAGCGGAAACGCAGTAAAGTCGGTAAGACCATTCTTCTCAAAGGAACGCGCAATAAATGAAACCTTTCAATTGTACACACATATACTTAATAAAAGAAAAATCAATCACTGATCAACGAGAAACGGGTACCACAATAATTCCGTGATCAATATATGACGAGAAGAATCGCTGCAATAATAATAGCCATCAGCACTTATGTAGGTGCCGAAGATATGTTTGTCATTGGTGCCTACGGGGTAGAGAGAATTGTGCACATCCAACCTGCTCGCAATCTGTTAAAACTCAACACTATAATATATGGCTGGCCAAGTAATCAAACTCAAGCCGATAGTATACTGCTCCTAGCGGAAAAGGATACCCTGAATGTGATACTGGCCCACGCACCTGGAGCGGATCCAGATATCAGCCGTCGGCTATCCTGGTACTCTCATCTCTGGAGCAAATCATGGCAATCAGACAGCGACTATTTTTTTCACAAAACTGGCTCAAGAACACAGGATGCTTACGCTGACAATCATTACGCTTGGAAATGCCGACGCAACTTACATACTTCAGGCCTAATGCAGTACGGACCATCAGGCAGGCAGGCCCGACTTCCGTGCCAATATCTTTATCTCGATACAGTTGAATACAACGCCCGATTTAAACTACGAATCGACACAACTGCCTTCCACAGTGCAGTTAAGGTGTGCAGCCTGTCAGTATATTGTCCACAAGAAGAAAGCATCTATGCAGATACGGTACTGCGCATCAAGGATTTTCCTGCTAATAATAAATACGGTTCTTTTGACCTGTATTTTTTCAGAACCAAGCCATTTGTAAGCACAAATCAATATGAATATCGCATATGGTGGTATAACAATACCAATCTCTGGTCAGATTATGTGGAGGTTAAGAACTATTATACTGATACTTTAATAGAAGGCGGCTATGATTCAAAAATTAGCAGTATCCTCGATCACTACCGAGATTTTCCGATGCTCTACCGCTATTACTTGACCGACGAACCTTACATTGGTCACTTTGCAGCAAATCGCTATATAACGCATTACCTTAAAGCCAGAAACCGATACGGAATTCAAGCACTCGGTACCAGCACGTCTGAATTCTATGCTCATTACCTCTCATATGTTGAACCGAAGGAACTAATGTTCGACTACTACCCGATATGCGGTAGTGGTGATCGCAAACGCGGTCGCACTCCAGAGGAACATGGAAGAAAGTTTCAGGCAATGCTCGATAGCCTATGTACACATTTATCCGAAATGCGTGCTGTTGCCCTTGAGCACAATACAAAATGGTTGTTTATTCCTCAGACTTTTGGCAAATATAATACACTAACGGCAATTGACCCCGACGATGGCGGGGCAGAGGGTGATTGGCGTCTCCCAACACCTCGGGAGATACGATGCATAGTGTGGTTGAGTATAGCCCATGGTGCAAAAGGTATAATTTATTTTCGCTTCAGGACGAGATTAACAAATGAATCTGGATTTCCAGAGTGGATGCGTGGTTTATGGCGCTACGACAATAGACCTCGTGAGCCACTGTTTACAGAAGTAAGAAACATCAATGATGATCTGCATCACCTGGGGCCAATCTTATTAACGCTCACGTCTCATCGAGTTTTCAACGCACGCGCGGTTCCACAAGAATCCTTCATTAAATATATCAACACACTACACGAAGTGCAGATTGGCACTTTCTACGATTCTCATAAAGACACCTTCTTCGTAATGGTAAATAGACATTGCCGCTCTATCGATTCAATTCGGATGAAAATTGGCGTTGCCACTCGTGGCGCTAAAACTCTTTATCTACTCGATTGCCTAACAAAAAATAGAATCTATCCGGTACACAGCGACCTTCACCGCACCAGCACCGCCGAAGTCATAGTGGACCTCCAACCCGGGCAAGGTAGGTTATTTAAACTTGTTCGCATAGAATAAGAATTCAATCTAAATTGGGAAGGTTAGATTTGCTAGTTGCTAGAGCTTAACGCGTCTGCTGATCAATTTATTGCAGTATTCGATAAATGCACTGACACGCTGTTCTACAGAAAAAAGCTTTCTTTTTTCCAAAACACCACGTTTTAATAGCCGATAGAATTTTTGATCACTAGTGAGACGCTTCATCGCAGCCAAGAGCATTTGCGTATTCTTCGGTTCGATAAGAATACCCGAAGATTCATCGACAATCTCCGGTATTGAACGCCAATTACTTGCTATTACCGGGATACACGCAGCATACGCCTCCAAAATTACTCCAGGATAGCCCTCGCCTTCATAGTATGTCGGTAGAAGAAGTGCATCATATGCTTTCAGTTTTTCTACAACATCGTCGGGATGGAGTAACCCGCGGTATTTGACAATGTTCAATCCATCAAAATCACGCTCAGACATCCCTTCTTGGAAAGGGCCGAATACATCAACGATGTAATTCCTACTCAACTGCTCGCCAGCTGCAATGATTTCCTTCAATCCCTTTGAATATTTCACATTGCCTATATAGACGAATTTTCGACATACAGTTCGATGTTCATTCAATGACTTTAGTGTTGGCATTTCGCGGCTATTCCAAAAGAATTTCGGCTCACTGCTACATATATTCTCAAAGTACTTCATGAGTAGACGTGTTTCAAAGAGACAAAGGTCTGCGGCCAATGCGGTTTTTCTATAAATAGCTCTCGCCCACCTCGAAGAACGTTTATATACCATGTCTACATTCCCACCAAGGATTCTAAGAACCCATGGTTTCTTGAATAGCCTACTTATCGAGTGAACAACAGGACTAAAACCAAGCGCAGCGGTGGCAGATGCATGGAATGTGAGTACTTGGACGCGTGTCACAAACCATAAGAGCTTGACTGTGGTTCGGACTGCTACTACGGCATTTTCTAAACACCCGAATTCGGATTTCTTTCTCGACGTATCGATCACACAGATTTTAACACCATGCCGCTTCTCCAGTTCACGAGTTATCTGTTGAAACATAACGGTCGTGCCATGTATTGGAGGAGGTAAAGGACCAATTAAGAGGATTCTTAGCATGTTCTGTTATCTCATCATCCCTAATAGTCCTGTGTGAGGTTCAGCGACGTATCACACAGCTGAGACGTCTTTAAACATATGCTCATACTTCTTGACGATGTTGACTATTGAAAAATCCATAGACCGTCGCTGCGCATCATTAGCTAATCTTCGACTTAGTTTCCCATCCTCGAGAACTCTAAGAACCGCTTCCGCCAATGCACCTGGATCTTTTACGGGGACTAACAGACCATTTTTCCCCGGTTCGATAATTTCAACTGGTCCGGAGGGGCAATCAGTAGAAATAACAGGAATTCCGCATGCCATCGCTTCCACAAGTGAATTAGGAAAACCTTCCCAGTACGAAGATAAAACAAACACAGATGAATTTGCGAGATATTTATAGGGATTTGGCTGAAATCCGCAGAACAAAACATCACGAGCAACCCCTATGCTTTGCGCCAATTCCTGTAACTGCCCCACTTTCTTTCCTTGACCGAGTATTACGAGTCGTGCAGGCAATCTACGTTTAACAATCGCGAATGCCCTTATCAAATCAGAAAATCCCTTTTGCTTGACTAATCTGCCCATTGAAATTATTATTGGTTTTTTGACGCCGCTCTTGTTATGAAACCACGGATGCTCAACCGCGTATTTAGATTGCGTCCTAATTGATTCTAAATCAAGAGGATTATATATCAGTCTGAGCTTATGTGCAGGTATGCCAAACTTATCCTGCAAATCGTGACTCATCATCCGTGTTGTTGTAATAATCATATCAGCCCTTCGGTACGAGTACCTGGCCACTAACCGAGTATAGAATGGAATTTGTCGGAGCATTACAGAAACGTAATTTGGAGATCGCAATACTATTTTTACCTCACGCCCACTAATATCAGCTGCGATACAGGTAATTCCATCAATATATGGGGTTGTTGAGTACAGCACTGCTGGCCTTATTTTATCTATCACTCGTGTCAGTTTAAATAACGCAAAACGTGCTCTTCTTGCCCTCAAATCATGCACAACCACATTCTCTGGAAGTATATCTACATAATCACCATCGCGATTTACAACAACGAGAATCGGCTCAAAATCTCGCTTGTCCATGAAGCGCAGAATATTCAATGTGACTCTCTGTGCTCCACCACCCTCTAATGAATCTAACACGAACAGAATGCGTTTTCTTATCATACTCGGATTTTGCGTAAAATGCAGCACAAACTCACAAAATGCCAATGTATCTGGTTAAGGTTTTCTATTATATATACGCTTCTTCATATGTCAACAGTACCCAGTCCATGCTCGGGAAAAGTATTAATAATAGCAACACAACATTTGTCAGAATTTCGGACAAGTAACTTTCTCGGTGGACCCTGGTTTAACTTTCATATTGTTGATTCGGTTTAACCATCTGCTTGGTCAATTGACTATAAGGCACAACTGCTTATAATTCATCAAAGAAGACCATGAAAGAAAGAATATTGCGCTGCTCGACATGTGTTTTGCCCAATACAACACCCGGCATATCATTTAATGAGGAAGGAGTATGCAATTACTGTACTAGCTATAGGATGTTTAAAGTCAAAGGTGAACGGAAATTATTACAGATCTTGGACGCAAAGCGGAACCCGAAGATGAAGTACGAATGCATAGTGAATATAAGTGGCGGAAGAGACAGCGCATACACTCTACTAAAAATGAAGAAAGATTACGGCATGAAGGTTCTTGCATTAAATTATGCAAATCCATTTACTGACAAGCAGGCGGAGAAAAACATAAACAATATGGTCGCGGCATTGAACGTCGACATTATTCGATTCGACCATCGAAGCGCACTGTTCGAAGCCTGTTTCAGAAATAACCTTAAAGCCTGGGTCAGAAACCCGTCGCCAGCCATGGTACCAATGATGTGCACGGGCTGCAAGATCATCTGGAGAGATATTCTGCGTATTGCAAAACGCAATGAAATTACGCTGATTGTTAACGGCGGGAACCCATACGAGTATACGTCTTATAAAAAGGAACTACTTAAGGTATCACATACAGAAAACTTATTGACAACGTACCTGATAAATATCAAGGGGCTGACCGCAGAAATATCAAGGAACTATCATTATTTAAATCCTAAATGTATACCTACGTTTGTGAAAGGCTACTTGTTCGGTAATCAATACTCTCTAGGTGTAAGGTTGCTAGGTAAGCAAACTACATGCATAGATTTTTTTCACTTCATTCAATGGAACGAAAAAGACATCCTATCGAGAATCAAGCGTGAACTTAACTGGGACTTTCCACATTACCTGGAATCTACGTGGCGTTGGGATTGCCAAATCGGACACTTGAAAGATTACATGTACATGAAGACATTAGGAATGACCGAGAAAGACGATTTCTATGCAAAATTGGTACGTGAAGGATTAATGACACGCACTGAGGCATTGGCTCGATTGAAGAAAGAAAACAGGCTGCATGTGGACAAAATTGCTGAACTCATCCACCAATTAGGATTATCTCCGAAGTACTTCCTTACTTAACTACCACAATCCGATATTTCTCATTCCCGATCATAACATGATATATGCCGGTACTTGAGGACAGGTATTGCAGTTCATCAGTGAACGCCTGGTGCACCTTCCAAGCCTGTCAACACCCTATCTTTATGTGCCATTTTGATACGAGCTCGTAGAATTTTGACAAATTCTGTCTAAAGGGGTAAGCAAACCTAAATCTCAAAATACAAATAACCAAACATCTGTCGGTGAATTACGGTAATTATGCGTGAAGAAAGTAACTAACCCCGCTGTTTCATTACTAGGATCAACTCGCGCAGTATCTCGGCTACAGTTGAACCTGAGGCATAAGGCGGTGCCGCGAGTGGGTTGTATTCTACGATATCGGCACCGATAATTTGCTTGCCTTTTAGCAGTAGCAATGAATCGATCATCTCTCGATACATAATACCGCCAGGCTCTGGCGTCGAAACCGCGGGTAATACACCCGGATCCACTACATCGACATCGATTGTGATGTAAATTGGTTCATTTATTGTATCGATGACCTTAGATAGCGGTTCGTACGTCTCGAATTTATACAAATTCTTGCTGTACTCAAACTCCTCTTTAGTTCCTGAACGGATGCCAAATTGATAGATATTCTCAAGCCCTAACGAATCAATGGCGCGCCGCATCGCCGTGGCGTGGCAGTCTTTCTGGCCCAGATACTCGTCACGTAAATCGCAGTGAGCATCAAATTGAACCAGAGAGAATCCTCCATTTGCATTTTTGAGAGCTTTTACTATATGGGGTGTAATTGTATGCTCACCACCAAGAGAAATTAGAGGTCGCGCCGGATCGACCAGGCTGGCAATTTCTTTTTCGATCTGCTTCAGCCAGTCATCTTCGCAGAATTCGATATCACCAAGGTCACATATTTTTAGATCAAACAAACTCTTGTTTTGATAGGGAGAATAGTCCTCAACATTTTCTGAGCACTGCCGGATATATTGCGGTCCAAAGCGCGACCCGGGAATGAACGATGATGTACGGTCATAGGGAAGACCTAGCACTACCACCTGTGCTTCAGATAAGATGCTATTCGCGTAGTATAGCTTCATAAATTCGAAATCCTAAATACTAAATTCTAAATAAATCCAAATAACAAATTCCAAAATTCAAAACCGCGTTTGGGCCATTTGAATTTCGGGTTTTGAGATTGTTTAGGATTTCGAAATTCGAATTTAGGATTTATCTTTATAATCTGTATTCTGTTATCTGTCATCTGTTATCAGGTTAAGCTGCTTCGGCATAGCCTAAGGCGCCGATCATGGTGATGGCTTTAATCGGACACACCTCAAAACAACGTCCACAGCCAATACATTTGTCTTTCAGCACTACGTGCTTTTTCCCAGGCTCGCCTTCGATAGCTTTGAATTGACATACCTTCACACATTCGCCACAGCCATCACATTGCTGTGATATAGTAGCATATGGACGTGCCTTTGCACGGTCAATGAATGATTTAGTTGGACATTTGTTAAAACAAATGCCGCATGAAGTACATTTCTCGTAATTCATTCCCGGCAGATTCCCATCCATGGTGATAGCACCTTCGTAAGGACACACCTTTACACATAATGTGCAACCGATACAGCCAACCTTGCATACGTTCTTGACTGCCTTTCCTTTATCCAACGACTTGCATGCCAAATATACTAACTGAGATCGTGGTATCAGCTCGAGAACCTGTCGGGGACATTCTTTGACACATATGCCGCATGCAGTGCATTTATTAGAATCGATGACCGGAAGCCGATCCGATCCCATTTCGATCGCCCCAAAAGGACACACAGTTACACAATGCCCACCACCAAGACAACCGTAAGCACAAGCCTTATTCCCTCCTAAAAGAATATAATTGCTGCGGCAATCACCCGGACCAACGTATTCGTAACGCTCTACGGCTTCATCCCTGCCACCCATGCAGCGCAGAACGCATACCTGTGGTTCAGTTTCCTCGACCTCAACACCAAGAATTTTGCCAATTTCTTTTGCCGTCTCGGCGCCACCGACCGTGCAGAGATTGGGGGGATATTCGCCGGTCTTCTCGGCAAGAGCCTTGGCATATGCCTCGCAGCCGGGAAAACCACAAGCTCCACAATTTACACCGGGAAGGATTTCCTTTATCTTCCGCTCTTCTTCGCTGATCTTAACTGCCAGCTTCTTGAAAGCAACAGCAAGTATGACAGCAAACACAAGGCTCAAACCTCCTAATCCAGCGATCGCTTTTGCAATCCCAATCACATCCATAACGCGTCAATTATAGCTATTTCAGTCAGCATGTCAACACGACCGGGCGACGTAATGTATTACATAAACATTCAATGTCATGTCTGTTTCTCTTGGTTGACTTCAGAAACACATTACGTATAATAATACCAAAATACAAAACGAGGAGGTATATTTATGAATAAAAAGTATCTTGCACTTGGTCTTATCCTACTGATCGCGCTGTTGTCAGTGACCTGTGCGCCCGGAAATGAACGCTGGACATGGACACATAAAGCAGGATTTTGGGCGGGTTTATGGCACGGGTTTATCCTTATCATAACCTTCATTGTCAGTCTTTTCACAAACGAAGTAGGAATCTACGAGTTGAACAACACTGGGTGGTCATACAATCTCGGCTTCCTTATAGGCATATGCTTCTCAATTGGCGCACCATGGCGCTGGAAACCGTGTAAAATTGGCAAAAAACATCGTATTAAAAAGAAAGAGTGGGAAGAGATCGGCGTCAAAGTGGAAGAAAAAATACGCGAAGGCCTGAAGTCATGGGCAAGTGAAACCAAGAAAACAGAACGCGAAGAAGAATGGGAAGAGATCGCCAAGAAGATTGAGGAAAAAATCAGAAAAACATTAAAGGAGTGGGCAGAGAAATAACCGTCATTCGGTCACACTCGAAATAAGTAAATAGGGGGATTAATATATTTAGCGGTAGGTTTACCAAAATCATAAGGTTAGCTGTTTGTATTATTGTCTTGATTTCATTCGCTATTAACTGCAGCGAGATGGAAACCAAATGGTCACGTAAGTTCGATGCCCCTGGACCTGGTACCTACCGGATAAATAGCCTTAGTAGTACAAAAAAAGAAATCTACCTGACAGGGACATACGCTGAAGACAACCAAGTATGCAAATGCTTCACGGCAAGATACGGCACTGATGGCTCGCTCAAGTGGTACAAGATCTATGAAGCGCCAAACATCGAGCAGGCAGAGGGTGTGGCAATATTGCTCATAAGGACACAAGAGGAGCTATTGGCCACACGGAGCGATATCTACGTGCTTGTCAAAACCCACAACACGGCCGGGTATGAAAAGGCTATTCTAGTTAAATATGACAGCCTGGGCAACATTCAGTGGCAGCAGAAAGTAACTGAACACAACGGGCCAATCACAAGTACGCTTTTGTCTGATCACCAAGGAAATCTGTATGTCGCCGGCCGGGAGACTGACGTCGATAATGAATCAACTCTTTATATTGGAAAATACACCGAATCAGGTGAACCTTCGTGGTTTACGAAATATTACAACGAGCAAATCGTGTTTGAAATCCTCAAATACGATATCATGGAACCCGCCTATTTCGTAGTAGCAGGTTTACTAAAGAATACCAATGAATTCTTCTACATGAAATATGATAATACTGGGCAGTTCCAGAAACTGATAAGGTCCGAAACAGAAAACCGCGTCACGCTATTGTCTGACTTAAAGATTGATCCGGCAGGCAACATATTCATAACCGCAACCATCAATAATCCAGAAACCGGAGCTGATTTTCTGACGGTCGCTTACGACAAGGAGGATAGCCTACTCTGGTCCAACGAGTACGACGGCGAAGCACATGGCTGTGATATAAGCAGGTTTATCTCGGTTGATGAACTGTCAAATGTATACATAACCGGCAGCAGTGAAAACTCTAAAGGCATTACCACCATCGTGACCATGAAGTATGATGTTACCGGTAACCTTGCTTGGACTCAAAATCTGGAACAAAAAGAAGCGACCCTACCACTATTCATGAAGCCCAGATACTTACGGCTCGGCAAAAGGCCATATCTACAGCATCTCTACGTGGCTGGAACTATCGGGAGTGACGCCTTGATCGCACGATGCAATACCCATGGCTTCTATTCCTGGCACAAGCGACAGAGCACTCGTGGCAAAGTAACCAGACCTACTGCTTTGTCTCCAGCCTACCTAGCCCTGGAATGTGTTGCAGACGGCCGCGGAGATGCGCTACTCATTAAATACGGCCCGTCGGCTATTATAGGATTAACTCGCTGGGATTAAGAAACCCACTGGACAGGTAATTCGGTGCTTACAATCAACCGTCTACTCCGAAACGATCAATTACTTCGAAAGTAACCTCGCCAATACAAAAGGACGTTGATAGTAGAACTATTCATCGTAGATCCGAGTAGATCACGACGTGTTACAACATTACGACAAATGTCGTAATGTCGTACTACCACTTTTTAATACGAATTCGATTGACAAATATCTCTATGTCATCAAGTATCGCAACAATTGTCTTATCCTTCAGGAAATAAACCTTGTTCTTATTAACGGTTTCGTAGCGGACAATATCAACGTTGCGTAGGTTCCGCAACGTGTCAGAGATTGTCTGAACCGAAAGACCAATCTTTTCAACTAATTCACTCGGTGAAGCACTCTTCTTGACAAGGTGTCGGACAATCTGGTAAGCGGTTGGATTCCCGAGGATCCGACAAAATCGCGACGCGCGGTATTGTGTCTCCGGCATTTTTCTTTTCATATGCGTCAATTTATCCAAATTATTCACTACGTCAATACGAGAATTGTCGTAATGTCGTAGTAAAATACGTGCATTGAGGACAAGAAAGATGTTTAGGGATGGTCAAGATGACCGCTAGCTATTTTTGAGATGTTCTCGGATTAGCTTATTGTCTCACGAATCAGTGCTCTGTGTTTAACCTTATAACGTTTGATAGTGTATAGGTCTTGTACGGCGGTGCGCTTGGTATGTGCCCCGCGCACATAACTGCTAAACACCTCAACCAAAGGCTCTCCCTTATTAACATAATCGCCTTTTTTCTTGTAAATCTTGAAGCCGCAAGATGAATCGATTTTATCTTCCTTTTGTCGTCTACCACCCCCCAATTCTACAAGCAGCATGCCGATGGCGAACGTGTTAATGGCATGTACATAACCGCTTTTCGGAGCGAGGACCTTGATGTTGTGCTTTGACACTGGAAGCAATGAATAATCTTGAAAAATATGGGCATCACCACCCTGATGCTCCACCACTTCTCTGAATTTATCCAGAGCTGCACCGCTAGTGATTTTTTGTTCAAGCAATTTCCTACCGCCTTTGATTTTTGCTATTCTCAGCATCGCCTCGGCAAGCGCGAAAGTAACTTCCATCAAATCATTGGGGCCATTACCCTTTAATGCCTCAATCGATTCGATGACTTCCAACGAGTTGCCCACGTTGACGCCCAGCGGATCATCCATGCTTGTCAAGACAGCCACCGTCTTCACGCCTGAACGTTTGCCAATTTGCACCATGTTATGCGCCAGCATCTTTGCTTTTTTATAATCACGCATGAAGGCACCGTTACCGGATTTTACATCGAGCACAAGACCATCCAAATCCTCAGCGAGCTTTTTCGACATAATGCTTGCTGAAATTAACGGAATCGAGTCGACCGTAGCAGTAACATCGCGTAGCGCATACAATCCCTTATCAGCCGGTGCTATCTCCGCAGTCTGACCGATCATCGCCACACCGATTGTCTTGAGTTGCCGTTTGAATTCCTTAACACTGAGGTCGGTTCTGAACCCGGGGATGGATTCCAGCTTATCCAAAGTACCACCGGTGTGACCCAGACCACGACCCGAAATCATCGGCACGCAAACGCCACATGAGGCAACAAGCGGAGCCAGGACAAGTGACACTTTGTCGCCCACACCGCCGGTTGAGTGCTTGTCTATTACGGGTTGCTGAATATGGGCTAGATCAAGCACCTGGCCCGAATCTTTCATGGTCTGCATCAAGCAAGCCGTCTCATCAAAATCCATCCCCTGGAAATAAACAGACATCAGAAAAGCGGACATCTGATAGTCGAGTATATTACCCCTGGTATATTCAGTGATCAAGAATCGGATTTCTGACGCGTTCAGTTTATTGCCGTCGCGTTTTTTTCGGATAAGGTCAACGGTATTGAAATTAGGATTCATATCTGTACCCTTACCTTATTCGTTCGACTGAACTCACGCCGAAGGCATGCCTAAGTATCATCTGCTGGCCCTGATGAGTCTCTTACACGAAACACATTTACCGCACATTCGCTTACCACCTAAGTAGCACGAATAAACGTATTCCAAAGGCGCTCCCAACTTCAGGCCACGCTTGTATATTTCCCTCTTCGATAAATCCGCTACATAACTTCTTACTCTTACCTTAGTGAGCGTGCTGTGACTCAATGATTTGCCAACCGCTTGTAGGAATCGCGTTGAATTGTCTGGAAACTCCCGCGCTTCTTCGCGGTTGAATCCGGTCACAATGAGTCGAGCGCCGTAATACTCAGCATAACATGCGGCGACATTAATGAATAACCCATTACGGTTGGGTATCCAAACATTCTGTAATTTGTTGAATTTGCTGATCGCCACCTTATTTCTGCTGTTCAACATCGCAGACTTCTTAAATTCCGTGAAAAAGGGAAGCCGTACGACCTTATGTTTTATCTTCAGCAACCGGCAGATCTTCTTGGAAGCAGCCATTTCCATCTTTGCCGCGCGCTGTCCGTAATCAAAGGTTATGGCGAAAAGCGGCTGGGTACGCTTGCTGGCAATTACCGCACTCACCGTGGAATCCAATCCCCCGGAGAGCAGAATAATACTCTTAGGTTTCATCTGGGTGATAAGTCACTGAGTAGTTTGGTCCCTCCCAGACTGTTACCGACGTTATATAATCCACCTTTTTCCTCAATTGGTCGAAGATGTACTTGGCAACATACTCGGCGGTCGCATTATGTTTTTTAAAAAAAGAAATCTTGTTTAAATTCTTGTGGTCTAACTTACATAAGATTGTATCCAGTTGCCCTTTGATACTACGGAAATCCACCGCCATCCCAAGTTTATCCAGCTTCCCAACCCCAACCCTAACTTGTATTTTGTATGTATGGCCATGGATATCGGCACAATCACCAGGATACCCTTTTACCTGGTGGGCTGCTGAGAAGTAACCTTCGACTGACAATTCAAACATCATTACTCTCCTGAGACAGCGCTCTGTGTCTCTGCTAACTTGTCCTTGAGTATAGCACGCGCTCTAGCGAAGAATTTCAACGCCATATTCTCGCGATAATCTGGATAGGTCCAATCCAGCGAATTGAAACGACCATCCTTATATACTAACGTGACTTCAGCATATATTCCTTGACCTAGGTATATTCGGTGTGAGTAATTCTTGGTAGACACCAGGACCAAATTACTCAAAGAAATCAGTCCTGGGTCGATATTCACCTTTCTTCCACCATTTTTGTTCGGGTACTTCTTTTCGACAGCATTCGCCTTGTGCTTCAGCTTCACAAGTGTATCCGGCAGTATCAAATCCCCAAACACATACCACTGACGTGTCAAATCACTACCCATTTCTTTATTATAATATGTAGTATGATCGAAGCGAACGACCTCAGATTTTAGAATCACGGGACCAAATTCTGTGCTCAGCTCGTGGCACATATCAGCTGTAAAATCATGTGCACATATCAAACCTGCGATCGGTAATACCTTTTGTGGTTCGTTAATCTCTGCCATCACATGCCTTTACGCAAACGCCGCAGATGTGTTGACCAATCCCCCTCATGCGAGAAAATTCTTCGAGTTTCTCATAACAACGGTATATGTCCACACCATTTTCCGATATCGCCTGTGCAGGGCACGCGGTTATGCACTTGCCGCATGTGCCGCAGTTAGCTTCGACCCGCCCGTCGGGACTAAACTCCAAGTCGGTCAATACTGAGCAGTATCGTACCTGTGCACCAAACACCGGATGAACAAGTGAACCGCTCCTTCCTATGTGCCCGAGGCCAGCCTGTCGCGCCAAGTGCCTGTGTGAAATGTGTCCCCTGTGCTGTTTCCAGTCGACCAGCTGCGATGCCGGTATTGCGATGGCTCTTGCACCTTGTTCCTCAACAAATCGCGCCAAGTGGTATGCTGTCTGATCCAGGAGCCAGTTAACAGTTTTGTAATGATGTTTGTATATTAGGGTCGGCCGGTCCTTTATTGTCTTCAAAACACTCTTGGAAAGTCGAAACCCGAAAACGATCACCCTGGGAAAAGATTCTTCAATTTCGAGTAAACACAATCCTTCGGGGATTTCACCAAAGCCTACAATCTTTGTCCCAAAACGATGCAAAAAATCTTTGATGCGATCTTTAGTATTGGACACTACATTATGGTCTACCCTTTTGATTCTATATATCTGGAACCTCGCTCTTATCGCTTGATTCAGAGGTTTCATCCTGTGACAGTTCGCCTGAATCCCCTGCCTCATCGGCCCTTGTACTCGGAGCCTCAGGATAACCACTCATTACTGTCTCGCCGAAGTCCTCCTCTTTTGGCAATTCGCTGATATCTTTGATGCCGAAGTATCTCAAGAACTCCTTGGTTGTACCGTATTTTATCGGTCTACCCGGGGAGTGCATTCTACCGCAGGTTTTGATAAGATTCTTGCGCAACAAGGTATCGAGCACCCAGGTAGAATCTACACCTCTTATCTTCTCAATATCGGCCCGGATAATTGGTTGATGGTATGCGATTATTGCCAGCGTCTCCAGTGCCGCTTTTGACAAACGTTCTTTTCTCTTGTGCAAAGCACCGACCCATTCCGCATAGGTCGGAAGCGTATAGATCTGAAATCCGCCAGCAATTTCCCTGATTTCAAAGGCCCGCGCCGAATCTCGGTACTCATGGTTTAGCTCATCAATGCAGCTTCGTACCGCAGATTCCGGAACATGAACGATTTCCGCAATACTCCTGAGAGGCAAGGGCTCGGTGGTAGCAATCACCAAAGCCTCGATTATCGACTTGGTACGATTCTCTTCCAAGCCACTATTATCAGGCAATTCATCATCGCTGTTGTATATCTTATCTTCTGTCGTTTCCATAGTAAAGTGCTGTCAATTTTTTGACAATTCTATCCCAATTGAATCTTTCGTCAACCGTCTTTCTTGCTTTTCTACCAAACACCTTTCGTAAATGTCCGTCTCGAGCCATTTTCCTGATCGCTTGTGCAAGAGCATCAGGATCTGCGGGCGGCACTAACAAGCCATTATCTCCATCGATCACGATATCGGTAATGCCGCCAACACCTGAGGCAATGACCGGTTTTGC
>JGI2173J19968_10000012_pt1 | contig 78834 bp, 72 predicted proteins | sample DeeMarSWOR136_30_FD_19968 | JGI IMG/M metagenome (IMG submission 19968) | reverse complement strand
TTACCCATACAAGTGATTATAATACTGCAGGCATGAATGTCAAACAGCAAAACAATAATCCAAAAAAATACACCAGATTATCAGGACATCAGTGGGCAGGATATCAGTATATCGGACTTCCATTGTACTCTGTCTAAACACGTGCTGATGTTATCGTCCCCTGATATGTTTCCTATCATATCGCATTTCGCGACCGTCACGAGGGATGACTATCGCTAGGTTATTTCTTCCGTAATTATGGGAGATTACAAACTGCCTCCGGGTCTCTCCATCTCCATGTCTCTGTGTTTCCCCGTCCCCATGTCTCCTTGTCCCATAAGTGGTTGCCTTGACAACCTAAGCAATTAGCATATACTTTTTGAGTCTGCGGGTGTAGCTCAGGGGTCGAGCATCGGCTTCCCAAGCCGAGGGTCGCGGGTTCGAATCCCGTCGCCCGCTTTAATTATTCTCTTTCGAGAAAAGGAGGTTCGATGCGGCACATATTGTATTTAGTAGTTTTATTCTCATTCGTGATTCACCCCTGCTTCGCCGACATGAACTGGGAGCATCTCACTCTGAAAATATCGACAAACGACCAAACGCAGGCGATAGCACTGCTGACAAAAGCGTTGTACAACGTGCAATATGACGCTACACGGACCGTCGAGGATTTCATCCGCGCGCACCCAGATCGCGAAAGCCGCCTGATGAGTCAGTTGTATGGCCACAAGACGACGCAGTACTATTTAACTGATGGTACTATCGAATATGGGTTTCAATTGTCGCTAACTCCGGAAATCATGACATTGTTGTTGCCGGCCACGGAACCGACCCAACTCGTAGTGCCTATGCTTTGTCCGTATTGCGGTCAGGAGTGGCCCACCGGTAAAAAACCTCCCGAAGGGCTCCAACTGAAGCCCAAAGAGATCGTAACGATAGACTACACAGGTATTGTCATCGATTGCCGCGGCCTCAACATTACCCCCTCTCTTTTTCCAAGGATCTTAACCGAAACATTCAAAGAAGTGTATTCTATCAACTTTACGGATACCCAGTATCTTGTTGAGCGGGGACTGGTAACATACATAAAGGGTGACGCATATGACAACGCACGAATAGGTTTCAATCCACTAAGAATTGATGCATTAGCCACGGTGGGGGATAGACCGACAGATGTGAGAATCTCCTCGGCCGATGCGCAGCGTATTCATGGTTCGAAGAATAACCTGAGCTTGCTTGAAGAATGCCGTGTCGTCATCATCTTTGGGCAGTAGTACTCATTTTATCTGGCTGCGGTTCGTTTCTTCACCGTGCAGATAATTTCGAACAAGGTCTGAATTCATATAACAACAAACAATACGACGAAGCGGTCAATCATTTCAAGGCCTACCATGATGAACATCCAACTCACGATTCAACTCTTTATTACTTATTTAACTGCTACAAGCAACTGAACAAATCACAAGAACAAATATTGGTCTTAGAGAAGCTGGTCAGTATAGGCGTTGATGATGAAAATGTCTATTTAAACCTTATATACTTTTATCGTAAACACGAAAGGTACAGCGATGTGTACAATTCGCTGTTGCGTTTTTCACCGTTGACGGAAGAGCATGAGATAAAATATTGGCCGTTAACGCGCGGATTTTTCGCCGAATTGATCTGCGGAGCAGTCGCTCATGATACAAAAACCGACCCCATGATATTCTGTGTCACAAGAGGTTATCTACCGCTATTCCCTGATGGTCAGCAATATCAAGATGACACTCTTACCCAGGCTAGCTTGATTATGCTTTTGGATCGACTGCTAGAACCGACGTATCCCAGGAATTTTCATCCCATGAAACACATTTCGACGAAATCGTATCTCTATCTACCTTACATGAGACTTGTCGATTCTGGTATCCTGCAATTCGATCCGTATCTCACGCCTGATGAATACGCACGGGTGTCCATGGCAACCCATGCGCTCGAGAAGCTACATAAACGAGGCCACCTTGATTAGACTGGTAGACCGCTATTTACTCAAAGAATTCATCCCACCATTCTTCTTCTCAACCATTGCGCTCACATTTATTTTGCTGATGAATGAACTGTTCCGCCTCATTGACCTGTTTGTCCGCAAAGGCCTACCCGTTGCCATCGTCGGGCAGATTCTCATATATACACTTCCCTTGGTGTTGTCTTATACAGCACCCATGGCAATACTGGTAGCAATCGTAATGAGCTTTGGCCGTGCTGCCCAAGATAACGAAATCCTTGCCCTGAAGACGAGTGGACTATCATTCTTGTCGATTATGCGTACTCCGTTCATGCTAACTCTATTCTTCACATTTTTCTTATTATTCTTCAACAACTACATATTACCCGAGTCAAACCACCGCGTGCGGAATCTAATGCTGGATGTAACACGGAAGCGACCAGCGGTGCGTCTACCCGAGGGCATCTTCACTGATGACTTTCCAGGTTATACAATATTCATAGGCAAGAAAGACGAAGGACGTTCAAAAATATACGACATCACAATCTACAATGCTCGAGATGGCTTGCTGATAACTGCCCCGAGAGGCGAACTGAAAAGTTTTGAGCAGGACGATATTCTACGTTTCACTCTTTATGACGGCGAATTACATCAACTCGTCGACAGCACAACATACCAAAAAACGCGATTCGACAAGCAAGTTCTTAACATGAACTTGGATACTGAGCTTGTAAGAAAAGAGCGTAGCTACCGTAATGAGAATGAGCTGAATATAAACGGGCTAGAGGAGGAAATCAACGAACAATTGCAGAAAATCGCCGAGCTCAGGCGCGAAATAGCTGAAATCGGCAATACCGCAATCGATGATTATCTGCGCGGCAATGTCGCAAGCCTTGATCGCGCAATTTTCGAGATCGAAAAGAGATTCAAAACTCTCGACGGTACGGCCCGAAAATTATCACGCTATCAGGTTTCCTTCTACAAGAAATTCTCGCTCGCTTTTGCCTGCATTGTTTTTATAATCATTGGCGCTCCTCTCGGGTATCTCTTCAAGAGAGGTGGCGTTGGAGGCATCCTCCTCGGGGTGATGCTTTTTTCCTCGTATTATGTTCTGGTCATCGCCGGGGAGGAATTCGCTGACCGCAATAACTTTCCTGCTTTCTGGGGCATGTGGTTACCTAACTTCATTCTTCTCGCGGTTGGTTTCTATCTCTTTTTCGCGGCGGAGTTCGATCGCTCGCCAATTAGGAAAATATTAAAATGAACATAATCCGCCGTTACGTTTTAAAGCACTTCGTACGCTATTGGGTCATCTGCCTCGGTATATCGATCTTTATCTACATTGTTATCAACCTCTTTGATAACCTGGGCAAATTTCTTGCGAGAAACGCGAGTGCACTGGACATCATGATCTATTATCTGTATCTAATACCCTCCTATACAATATTGCTTGTCCCGGTTGCTTCGATGATTGCCGTATTCTTGGTATTTGGAATCATGGCGAAGAACCGGGAACTGCTTGTTTTGAAGACAAGCGGTTTCAGCATTAGCACGCTTTTCTATCTGTTCATGATGACAAGTGTGGTTATCGCGATCGGGACTTTTGCCTTCCAGGAAACCGTTGGTGTCTGGGCGCAAGCACAGCTCATCGAGCATGAACAAGTCAGAATCAAACGGCGTCCAATAAGACAAACTTCTTGGCGCCGGAATTTCTTCTATTACGGCGAGAATAACTGGATATACTACGTGCGAAAGTTCGACGGAAGAATCAACACGATGGACAATGTGATCCTCTGGCAGACTACCCCTGACAATAAAATCAGACAACGCATCGATGCGCATCGCGGTACATACGACAGTATTTGGGTATTTGAGCAAGCTACCGTGCGGCAATTCGACACGCTAGACCAAGAAATCGTCACTAAGCATTTTATGCTCAAGATGCCCGAGCTGAAAGAGAAACCCCATGATTTGCTAAAGAAGATAAAACCCGTGGAAGAGATGAATTTCCTGGAAATTGCAGCATTTGTTAATAAAAGACAACGGGCGGGCCAGGATGTGGTCACCGAAGAGGTCGAGCTGAATTATCGCTTTTCTTACCCAATTATCACAGTTATATTGCTATTAATAACCCTACCCATTTCAGTAGTTCTTAGAAGGGGTGGTATCGCAATTGGCCTGGGTATTAGCATTGGTTTATCTTTTACCTATTGGGGAGTCATACAGTCGAGCCGAGCCTACGGCGTGGCTGGTGTGCTGAATCCAGTATTGGCCGCATGGTTACCAAATATCATATTCGGATTGTTAGGCGTAATATTGATACTGAAAGCCCCCAGATAAAGAGAAAATCCCCTAATTCACGAAATCTTGACATCTCTATCAAAATAGGTTAGAATACGTTTATGTGGTTCAAGAAAAAGATCAAAGCCAAACCCGAAGAGAAGCTAGAATTGCCAGATGGCCTTTGGGCCAAATGCGAGGCCTGTGGTGAAATTTTATACCGTAAAGAGTTGGAGAAGAACCTATGGATGTGTCCAAAATGCCATTTCCATTTTCGGATCAGTTGCCGAGACTATATCGCGCTGTTGCTAGATGATGCAAAGCTTGACGAAGAGGACACTGATCTTGAACCATTGGATCCATTAGATTTTCCAAATTATAAGAGGAAATTGAAGGATGCTCAGCAGAAAATGCACATGAAGGATGCTGTGGTTTATGGTTTGACAAAAATCGGCGGCACCCCGACTATTTTCACGGCCATGGACTTCGGTTTCATGGGTGGCAGCATGGGTTCAGTAGTCGGAGAAAAGGTGGCACGCGCGATCCGGGCCGCTTACGAAAAGGAACTCCCACTGGTTATTCTTTCAGCATCCGGTGGGGCACGTATGCAGGAAGGCATCTTTTCGCTAATGCAATTAGCCAAAACCTCGGCCGAATTGGCCTTGCTGAATCAGAAGCGCATCCCTTATATCTCGATTCTCACCCACCCGACTACCGCCGGAGTGATGGCTTCTTATGCATCCTTGGGCGACATAATCGTCGCTGAACCCGGTGCCTTGCTGGGGTTTACAGGCCCCAGGGTCATCGAGCAAACAATCGGTGGTAAATTGCCTCCTGGGTTTCAACGATCAGAGTTCATGCTAGAGCATGGGCTGGTTGATATCGTAGTTTCAAGGAAAGAATTGAGAAATACGCTGATAAGAATCCTGAATATTGTCTGGAAACATGGCTAGACTCCTTCTGGAGAATGTCACGAAAATCTACGACCGCGACATATATGCGGCCAGAAACGTGTCCTTCACGGTGAAGCCCAAAGAATTCACCGTGCTCGTCGGCCCTTCGGGGTGTGGTAAGACAACGACACTGCGCTTAATCGCTGGCCTCGAAGAACTCACATCCGGCAAGATATATATCGACGACAAACTTGTCAACGAGATGTCTCCCAGGGATCGCGACGTGGCAATGGTTTTTCAAAACTATGCACTGTATCCACACATGAATGTATATGATAATATGGCATTTGGTCTGCGCATGCGCAAGCATCCAAAAGAAGAAATTAAGCATCGTGTCGTAGGCACCGCTGAAATATTGAGTATCGAAGATCTTTTGCACAGAAAACCCAGACAGCTTTCCGGCGGACAAAGGCAAAGAGTTGCTCTGGGAAGATCGATCGTGCGAAACCCTAAGATCTTTCTCTTTGATGAACCGCTATCTAACCTCGATGCAAAGCTGCGCGTTCAAATGCGTGCGGAGCTTGCCCGCCTGCACAAAAAACTACAGGCAACTATCGTTTACGTCACTCACGACCAGGTCGAAGCCATGACGCTTGGACAAAAAATCGTCGTACTGAAGGACGGCGAGGTACAACAGGTTGCAGACCCGATCACCCTATACAAAAAGCCCATAAATAAATTTGTGGCCGGTTTCATGGGTAGCCCACCAATGAATTTCATCAAGGGTAAAATAAAGAAGGTCAACAAGAATGTGGGTTTCCACAGCGTCGGCCTGACTCTGCAGCTCAACAACAATTATAATAAGTTTTCTAACCGTTCAGTCATAATCGGCATCCGCCCCACCGATTTTTCAACGACACGAGGTTCACAGATAGAGATCACTATCGACGTAATAGAACCCATGGGTAATGAGCTTTTCGTTCACGGACGTTGCGGTGACATAATGATTTCTGCGCGTGTGCCTGAAGATACATCGCCTCGGGTCGGCAAGCCCTTCTTTCTGAAAATCAATCCAGACAGAATGTACATATTTGATGAAAAAACAGAAAAAGCTCTTAAATAAACGCATTCTGCGTTGGGCATTGATGGCCTTGATCCCACTATTCTTGGGATTACTAATAGGTGGGTATTATGCAATCGTCAGTGACCTTCCACCTGCCGAATCAATCTCGTTCTTTGCGCCGCCGATATCAACCAAGGTCTATGATGACCAGGGTGAAATAGTCAGTCAGTTCTTCATCGAACGGCGAGAACTCACGAGCCTAGACCGGGTCCCGGCATACCTGAAAGACGGTTTCATCAGTATCGAAGACAAGCGATTCTACAGTCACTGGGGAGTCGATATTCTGCGCTTTTTCAAATCTATTCTGATAAACCTTGTGAACATGAGAATCGTGCAAGGCGGTAGCACGATAACGATGCAGCTCGCGCGCAACATGTTTCTGACCATGGAGCAAACGGTGATGCGGAAAATGAAAGAAATCGCGCTTGCAATACGAATTGAACGCGCCTACACGAAAGATGAGATACTCGAGATGTACCTCAACCAGATTAATTTCGGGCAAGGTCACTACGGGGTAGCTACGGCCGCGGAATACTACTTTGAAAAAGACGTCTCAGAACTAAACTTGATTGAATGCGCATTGCTGGTTGCGATCCCAAAGTCTCAGGAACGTTATTCTCCGTACAAGCACCCTGAACGGACAACGCAGCGTCGTAATCTTGTCCTGAAGAAGATGCTCGAGAACAAATACATATCGGCTGAAGATTATGTTCAGGCAGTGAATGAACCACTTGGTGTCGTGGAACCAAAAAAGACTAAACGTACCGGTGAATACTTTCTCGAAGAAATCAGAAGATATCTCGAGCTGAAGTACGGGCCAGAATTTCTCTATCGAAGCGGTGCCAACATCTACACGACCGTTAACACGCGCATGCAGACTATCGCTGAAGAAGTCCTGGAAGAACATCTCCTCAAATTGGAAAAGGATTATAAGCTACCCAGAACCAAGGCAGAGTTTGATTCCGTCTCGCTGAGTGATACGGTGACTGCGATACCCTATTTGCAGGCGGCCCTGGTTTTACTGGATTATCAGACGGGTGAGGTGAAAGCATTGATCGGCGGCCGGAATTTTTCTCAAAGTCAATTCAATCGAGCCACACAAGCCCGGCGTCAAGCCGGAAGTGCTTTTAAGATATTTGTGTGGACTACTGCCATTGATAATGGCTTCACCCCTACTGACATCGTTCTTGACCTGCCCATTGTGCTCGAAGTTCCTGGTATGGATAGTATCTATCGACCGTCTAATTACGACCGGAAGTTCTTGGGGCCGATTACGGTAAAGAATGCTCTCAAGTACTCAAGGAACCTTGTGGCCATTCGGCTCATCAGAAACATCGGGCCGGAACAAGTGGTCCGGTATGCCCATAATCTTGGTGTAGAATCACCACTTCTTCCGGTGGTATCCCTGGCTCTGGGTTCATGTGAGGTTACCCTCCTGGAAATGGTCAGCGCAGCCGGTACCATCGCCAATCTGGGTGAAAGTGTTGCGCCAATCATGATCAGAAGAATAACTGACAAAGATGGTACCTTGATTGAAATGAACGGTTCGCTTCCCGAGCAGAGAATATCGCCCCAGACGAGTTATGTGATGACGGAAATAATGAAAGCGGTCATCGACGGTGGTACGGGTTACCACGTTCGTGACTACTACAAAGGCACAGCCGCCGGGAAGACGGGCACGACCAATAATTATAGTGACGCCTGGTTTATCGGCTACACACCGAAGTACGCCTGCGGAATATGGGCCGGTTATGATAACAACGACCGCATCTTCAAGGGCGCAACCGGCGGCGCAGTGTCAGCGCCTATCTGGGGAGACTTCATGGCACGCATCGATAGCCTACAGGACGAAGAATTCAGTAAGCCTTCATCCGGGTTGGTCACGTGTCGCATATGTTCGCAGAGCGGACTCATGGCACGGGAATTTTGTCCCAACCCCGTTGAAGAAGTGTATGTCAAGGGAACTGAACCCAGTGACTCCTGCGACGCGCATATATTCAGAGAGAGATTTGAGTATCAAGACGATTTCGAAAGAATCAATGAATCGGCGATAGATGGGTATTAAATTGCCCCTCGGGCTCTAAGCAGCCCACCTCATCAAGAGATACACCGAGTAGATAACCCCTAACACAATCAGCGTAGATAGTTCGCCTCTTAGATTGGTTAACTTATACTCTGCTCTGCGCTCAGGTTTTTTCCCTAAATATTGCTTTTCGCTCAGACTGATTAATGTATACATTACGATAAAGATACCCAAATACACTAGGCCCAACCACTGTGGTGGATTAAATAAAATGATCACCCCAAGCACGAGGAAAAAATTTCCCATGTATAAGGGATGTTTCAATAATCGATAGGGGCCATTTATAATTTTATACTTTGCATGGAACTCATGCTTGCGAGCCGCCGGACCAATATAGCCAGCTGCCCACATTCTCAACGCTGCGCCGACCAAGACGAGAGAATGTGCTATGGGTGACATCTGTGGCCGCGCTAACCATGCGAGCGGGATAAAAAAAACGACGGCGATTGCCGCGCGATATCGATATAAATGTTTGCCTGTTTGAACGAGATTCTTCACAAGAAAAATGCCGGGAAGGGGATTTGAACCCCTATACCCTTGCGGGCGCTAGGTCCTGAACCTAGTGCGTCTGCCAATTCCGCCATCCCGGCTTTAACGGATAACTGATACCAGATTACTGCTATCAGGTACAGTTCATAGTATATCTACAAAGAAACTCAAGTCAACGAGCCAGAGAGACGATCGTATAGTATCCCTTCATTGTTCGAGTGAGTCGTGAGCCAGTCGAAGGGCGAATCGAGAACTGAGTAGCCGGATTATTACACTTGTCCACAGGATTTCAAACGTAGGGGAATGACGACGCAAACTCGTTTTTTTCACGAAATAATGGTACTGTTCGAGCTCCCCAGCACTTTCATGAAAGTGCTGGGGAACCGAGAACGAAATATGAAATCATTGCTTATAAGGAGAGTGACCACCTAAATCACTCCTGTGGTGAACCCTTTTTTTTATCTAACCTTTACCACTTTCTGCGTCACTACGTCATCAACTTCAATGAAGTAGACACCCTGGGTCATTTTGGCAGGATCGACCACCCTTCCCGTGATGTCAAAAACTTTACATTTCTTGCCCTTGGGTAATTGAAGAGGTTCACGGAAGGTGTTCGTGTTTCTCAATGGGTTTAACAATAGGTTGCTCCTCAACGCCAACCCACTGCACAGAATCTGTGAGCCACGGTGTGAAATCGACGTAATTGCTAACTGTATCACCTAACCCCTCCTGGATTGGTTGAGTGATAACGACCCGATGGATCCCCCCACCAGTTAGAATCAGCGTCGACGGTAACACCGAATGTAGGTTACACGCCCCATAGCAATCTGTAAATGGTGAAAATCTGTCAAAAGGTCCTTTATTTTTTCTTCGCAATGTAATCGATATATACTTGTTTTATTTTCCTACCATACCATAGTTTTTCGATCAGCCTTTTCTCCTTGCGAATGATTTCGAAATTTCTGAAATATATATCGGCCTCATTGTCTTTGAAGTGCGAAAACCGCTTACTCCTCAGGAGAAGAGTAAAATCATCTCTACGAAAAGGCTGCCTATCAGGATCATCCACAGATAGAAAATTCACAAAGCAAAGTCCATGTGGCCTTAACACCCTTTGTATTTCACCCATGGCAACTGCAATATCGGGTTTAGTCATGAAGTCAATGGCATTATAAGAATAGACAAAACTGAACAATCTATTTTTAAACGGAATCTGGCGCATATCTCCCCGAATAATGTTTAATGGGATATCATTCTTTTTACAGAACCTATTGGCATTAGCTAGTGCCTTCTTCTCAAGTTCAATGCCATAGGTTTTATACCCATATTGATAGAATAGAAACAGCGGGGGAGACCGATCCTTGTGTGATCCTGCGCCACAATCCAAAATTGTTTTTTTAAGTCGAGTGGTATTACATTGCCTCAAAAACTCATAGAGAGGCGTTGCCCAAATAATATCCGGTGCAGAGAATAGTTTTTTTTTGAACTTTTTTTGTTTCATTTAATAATCTAAAAAATAAAAATGCTCGTGATTATCGATATTTGCCCTGTGTCGAAGAAATCTTCTTTGTATCCACCGTAATGTGTAGCATGTATTTTCATTTTTACCCTATCCGATTATCCTGAATTTTGTGACAATGTCAAGCTGACGGTATCGAGTTCACCGGAATATCGTCCATCTCGCAAGGAGGTAATAGACAACAAACAGGCACAAAAAAGGAAAGCTCAATATTAGCATTTTGCAGAGCATTATAAATGCTAACTCTGGAATATATATATCGAAGTAGGTCGCGGTTTTGTAGCCCGCAGATCCTTTATACAATAGCTATTTGATTACAAAAAATTTCCCAATATGTATCTCGTTGGTCGACTCACTATGTATGCAGTAGAAATAAACGCCGCACGGAATCGTACTTGTATTTACTTCATATATGTCTTGTATAATCGAACCGGAGTCATGAATCAATCGCCCCGCGCTATTGTATATTCGTATTACACTGCCCGGTGCAATTTTTCTGAATGATATCGTATTTTTCGCGATTATTGAGTACGTTTGTGATAAGTAGGCAGGAATTGAAGACTCGGTCTCTTTAACTCCTGTGTAGATTTCCTTAAAACCCTCCTGTATTTGCCAGCCGGGATTTGTGTTCTGGGACCACTCGTAGGCACCAACGTCCCATAAGGCATTCACTGGGCGAGACCACCAGTTGAAGTCGTCACTCGGCGCGTTGTACGCAGAAGTACCCGAATCGATAAGCGTAGCAGTATTCAGCGGATAGAGGTCAACAGCCCCAGGTGTGACGCTGGGATTTACAAATTCCTGCGCGGGCGGACTGCCCAGGGTCGAACCACTCACCTGTGACTGTCCATAGTGCCGGTTATACGCCACACATCCTGGACCGATCCCGTCAGGCGCCTGAATCGCGCTCTGACCAAGATCATCCTGATAGCATGAATTGTTGATGCATACCATCTCGCCCGTGGCAATGTTCCAATCATCAAGCCTGAGACAAGTCGCGCTACAATGATAGATTGTATTGTTGCGTAAATAAAGGTCTTCCATGCCCCAACCGCCATAGTTACGCACGTTTATGCCAAAGACACACTCGAATACAATATTATTATCAATATCGGTCTGCCCTACAGCAAATATACCTTCAGAGCAATTCCATATGACATTACGCTGTACTATGTTATTGTCCGCGGCACTTGCCTGATCAGTCTTATACAAGACAATACCCGCTTCATCACAATTGTAGACAACATTGTCCTGAATAACATTTGAATACGTCCCACGTTTGAACTGAATTCCTTTATGCGGATGACAGTCATGCACCCAATTAAACTCAACAATACAATGATGCACTGGGGACAACCCGTCATGGTTGCCCAGATACATACCCTCACCAACATCGCTGATGTCATGTATATGGCAGTAGCGTACAGTCAAATACGAGAATGTATTGTTTCCTGGATTGGCGCTTATGCCAACACCTGTGATATCATGAATATCTAAATCTTCGATAGTAAAATGGTGACTAGTCGTCCTGAATTTTATGCCGTCAACTCCGGAGCCAGTATTCGAACTGGTTATTTCAAAACCTCTGAACTCAATATAACTGGAATTGTAAACGTCGACAACGTTATCGTAGGCAGTACCGTTAATTACAACATTATCACTTTGCTCCGTTATGACGATCCAACTCACGGTAGTACCCGCTCTGTCCTGTATGTTCCAGTTCATATCGTACCACCCCGGAAGTACGAGCAAAGTATCTCCAGCTTGGAGCAAATTCGTATAATTCTGAATTTCTGATGCAGTACTCGCCGTGTAGGTATCTGCCCAAACAGATATGAACAAGAAAGGGGTACAGAAAATAATGAAATACTTCATTAACGACTTTTTTAAGACCGAAATAATTAAGGAACTGGTACCTGCCTTACTTTCGGAAAACGACCATATAAACGTCGATAGACTTGAGGATAGTCAGATTTCCCACCCAGGAGCAGGGTTGTAATGGGCAACGCACGCTTTGCCAAGGCTGACATTTTATGCGCCTTGTCTCGGATATCCCACTGAGCAGTCGGATCCTCGCGCAGCCGCGAAACGTGGTACAATTCCCTCAAGTTTACCTTCATGAGCACCCGGCGCCGGTGCGCATTGGTAAGGATGTAGCTGCCGATACCAGGTCGGGTATTCTCTATTTTGTAGTATAATTCGTCCACCCCCTTAATTAACTCAAGGAATCTTTCCTCTTCGTCGACCTCTTTAATCGATTCCGGCACCGTGATCCCTAAGCGCGGGTCATAATCACTCCACGTGATAGATGCCATGCGATGACGCTTCAGCTGACCAAAACAGCCGCCTGACACCACAAGCGCATAGCTGAGGTCTGCGTACTCAAATTCCCTGAGCACAACGTCATAGAGTTCAAGGTGCGCACATGCTTTCTTGAAAAGCTCTATTCGTTTCTTTTTTGACATTTTCTTTACCGACCGTAGACACGAATCATAATTTCCATGCGAGGACTTGAAGACAAACGCAGCCAGAATTCTGCTATCGCCATCAGCAGTATGGCCAACCAATTCAACGTCCGAATCATTTCTCACGGTCTGCACGGCCAGCATTTTTCGACATTGTCTCTCTATTTCTCCATATGTTTTCTTGTCGTAATCATTGGCTTCGTAGAACAAAATAATCGAGGGTGCGACCCTCTTCACAAGCTTAAACAGCTTCTCGCCTAGCTCACGCACCTCGCCGAGCGGGTGTGAGGCAAACCTTCTTATCATTAACTCAATATTCCTGGCATTAACGGTCGCCCCAACCTGGGTCTGGGTTGCCAGAGAAAGGATATAGCGAGCATCTTCTTTGGCCAAATTTTCAAGAAGCCGCTTGTCCTGGCGTTCCTTGGTTAGTGCCGCTAATTTCTCAAAGTTGTGTTTCTTGATTTTATCAAACAGACGCACATATAATTCGTTCTGCTGCCGGATGATACTGCGGAATTCTTTGCGCAATTGTCTATCCTGCAATTCCCGGGGCACAAGATAATCGCCCTTCAGGGTCACGTAGCGTTGTGATTTCTCCGTATACGAGCATAATCGGAATCTCTCGAATTCTTCAATCGCCCTCCGTGAGATACCGATGATGTCGAAATTGAAAACCGCGTGCTCGGCAACAGAGTGATGTCCCATCTCAAAAATAATCGTGCGATTCGATTTTCTTGCCCTTGCCACCTCGCGCCTTGATATTTCTCTTAAAACATCAACTGGTTTTGGACTTCGGCTTATGCGCGCGTACGCGGCCGATATCGACTCGGGGGTCAAAAGTGTTCTACGTTGCTTGTACTCCTTCAACGCATCAAGATCTACGTTGTAGCCGGCGAGTATCAAGCGCATCTTCATCGATGCCCTCTATTGAATCTACCCGCTATGTCTCTGGCCACCTGTTTCAACGCAGGTAGCATCTTCTTGGCCGCCAAATGGTAGGCACTAAGATCCCTGCCCACCGGGTCAGGCACCTCATTATACCCAGTCTTACGCTTATATTCCCTGAGCATAAATGTCTTTACTACCGCATCCGGATTGATTTCAAGAACGGCTTCGTAGTTTTTGTACTCCATTACTAGAATCAGATCTGCCCAATCGACCAATTCTCTATTCAGTGATCTCGTTTGATGACGATCTATAGAACCACCGTATTCTCTGACAACTTGCTTGGCATAATGTGCTGCTGTCAAACCACCCATCGCAATAGTCCCAGCAGACTGCACTTCGCAGTATTTTCGGTCAACCAGGGTCTTGAATATGCCCTCGGCCATCGGGCTTCGGCACGTGTTACCACTACACACGAAAAGCACATTGAACTTCAAATCCCTGGTAAGCATTAACTTGCGGCCATAGACCTTCTCAATTTGGAGAATCGGAATCATTCCTTTGCGCTTTACCACAGGTGGGGTAGCCACAAGATCAACTACGGTAGAGGGCGTTGAGTATAGCATACCTCCATCAATGACCAAGGAAACCTCGGTGAAATGCTCAATGATATCATAGGGTGATGTTAATGATGGCTCGCCCGATATGTTGGCACTGGTCACGGCTAGAGGATTTTGGTATGTGTTCAACAAGCGGATCACGAAATCGTGCTGAGGAATACGAATACCTGCTTTATCTTCGACCAACGGCAGTGAAATACCTGCTCGTTTCTTCAATATTGCGGTCAGGGGTCCGGGTATGAAAAAATCGATAATTCGTCTCTTACTAATGACGACGTATTTCTCAACTGCACTCTTAGGCATGAAAAAAGTAAATGGTTTATCTTTCCGATGTTTCAATCCGATGAGCCTGCTCACCGCGCCTTCATTTGCGCAATCAACCGCAAGGCCATATACAGTATCTGTAGGTATGGCAATGACCCCGCCTTTCTTAAGAGTCAATACTATGCGATTGATGGATTTATGGACCTCGTCGATTTTGATAATCATAAAGAATCAAGAATCTGACTGAGTTTTTATTATCTTGTAAGTTGTTTGTACAAACGACTGGCAAACAGCGCCGCGTTTTTGGCTCCTGACCGACCTATGCCAAAGGTTGCCACCGGCACCCCAGAGGGCATCTGGGCAATCGAAAGCAGTGAATCTAGCCCCCCCAGGGTTGATGCCGGAAGGGGAACACCAAGAACCGGGATGTCAGTCATGGAAGCAATGAATCCGGGCAGATGTGCTGCTAAACCAGCGCCAGCAATGATTGCCACCACACCTTCATCCTTTGCCTTGGCGATCAATTCTCTGATCTTGTCCGGCTCGCGGTGGGCAGAATGAATGAATCTATCATACGGGACAGATTCTTTTTTTAATACTTCTTCAGCAACAGACATCGTCTCAATGTCTGATTTACTCCCCATGAACACCCAAATCTTCATTTTCGCCTCTTCCGTTTCATTTTTTTCATGCCGGTATTACCAATATCCTTTCTATAATACATCCCCTTGAAACTTATCTTCTTAATCTCCTCGTAAGCCTTCTGCTTGGCAACTTTCAAATTATCATGTACCCTGACGACATTCATTACTCGACCTGATGCCGTGACCAGCTTTGAATCTTCCATTCTAGTGCCGGCATGAAAGAGCAGTGTCCTGGAATCCAATTTCTGTTTGAACGAGATTTCTTCACCGATACGGTAATCTGTAGGATAACCGGCCGATGCCAGTACCACACAGAGTGACCACTGGTTCTTCGCCTTTAGAGGTTCGTCAGAGAGTTTTCCTTCGGCTGCCGCGACCATGGCACTCAACAGATCACCTTCAACCAAGGGCAGAATCACCTGCGCCTCAGGATCCCCAAACCGGCAATTGAACTCTAAAACCTTGGGCCCGGTCGAGGTCAGAATCAAACCTGCGTACAGAACGCCCTTATAATCCAAACCCTGATCCCGCATCGAGAGAACTGTCGGCTGAATTATCACGTTTTCAATAATATTTGATATACGCTTGTTCGTCGGATAAGGTGCATAAGCACCCATGCCTCCGGTATTCGGTCCGCGATTGCGGTCGTATAGCTTTTTGTGATCCTGCGCAGACGGCAGATAGGTGATCGAGACGCCATCCGTGAGCACAAACACCGACGCCTCTTGCCCGGTCAGAAACTCCTCCACCACTATGCGATTGCCGGCCTCGCCGAGTCTATGCTGCACCAGTATTTCGTCGATGATCTTCTCATACGCGCGTTTATTGTTAGCCGCGAATACGCCCTTTCCCCCGGCTAACCCGGATGCTTTCACGATTACCGGAAACTTGTTTACGGTCTTGGTGTATTTTAGAGCCTCGGAGGCGGTTTCGTAGATTTGAAACCTGGGTGCTGGGATGCCAAACTTGCCCATGAATTCGCGGGCGAATGACTTGTCCGCCTCGATGCGACTCGCGTTCTTGTTGGGCCCGAATATTTTGAGCCCGGCGTCTTCAAATTCATCAACGATACCCATGGCCAGGGGCAACTCTGGACCGACAACGGTGAAGTCAATTTTCTTCTCCCCGGCAAAGCGTAGCAAGCCCGGTATGTCTGACGCGAGGATATCAACACATGTAGCGACTTCTGCAATGCCTGGATTGCCTGGTGCGACATAGGTTTTCCTAACTCTTTTTGCTTTACTCAATTTCCAGGCAAGGGCATGTTCTCGGCCACCTCCACCGACAACCAAAATCCTCATCACAATCTCCTCATGATTCCTTCGAATTGCTCCTTGGACCGTTCAATAATGCTACCCAAAACTACAAAATCTGCGCCTGCGTCAAAGCTTTTCCTTACCTCGTCATAATCTCGGAGCCCACCGCCAACAATCAGCGGGATGTTGATGGTTTCCCTAACCTTCTTGACCATTCCGCTAGGTACGGGATTCTTGGCGCCACTTCCTGCCTCTAGGTAAATGTACTTCATGCCGAAATATTGACCAGCCAAAGCGTGCGCAACTGCGATTTCATACTTGGAACGGGGGATCGGTTTTGTATTCGAAATATACTCAACCGTCGTGCAGTTCCCAGATTCAACGAGTATGTAGCCGACAGGAATAACCTCGAGGTTACATTCTTTGATGAGAAATACTGCCTTAACCTGCTCACCAATGAGGAACTCCGAATTTCGGCCACTCAATAGGGATAGAAAAAATATCGCGTCCGCGCGGGGACACACTTGATGAGACCCACCCGGGAACAAAATGACCGGGCATTCTGTGTTGTCCTTGACAGCACATACGAATTTTTCAAAATGTGGCGACACCAGTAGTGAAGACCCAATGAGGACTCCTTTTACACCATTATCACACACTTGTTTGGTCAATGTACCGACTTCTTCTACGGATACCCGATCCGGGTCGAAAAGAGCTAGAACCCCGGGCTTTGATTTTTCGAGATGGTCATAGACTGATTTGGATGTCATACTCGCAGATTATACTTGGCTGGACAGAAAAATCAAGGGGGAAAGGCCACATCCACTGATCAGCAAACTCGCAGAACCCATGGCGGCTTCCCACGTGATGGCCACTACGCAATTGACAAAAACAGGCTACATACTATAATATCATTGGAGGATTAAATGAAGACTACATTACCGTTACTTCTTATGCTGGCAACGATGTCCGTATTCAACCATACCGCTGCCTTTACCTGGTCGCGGGATTCGGCATATCTAAACATAAGAATAAATAACGACACAACGACCGAAGTCCAGAACGAGGAACAAATAGTCATGAATCCTAAGGATTCAATGAATCTGGTCGCGATATGGCGCGACTTTCGCATCGGCTATCGCCAGGTCACTTATGCGTATTCCTTTGACGGTGGTCTAACCTGGGGCCAGGATTTGTTTGTCGAACCACAGTACAACTGGGACAGCGACCCGGGTTTAACCGTTGACACGTCCGGTAATTTCTATGCCGTAATACTCTCGTATAACAGCACTTATGAACCTAATGGATTATTCGTATACAAATCCACTGACGGTGGGGTAACCTGGACTGGGCCCGTAACCGTGATAAACAACGTCCCGAACGTGTTTGAGGACAAAGAGCTTATCGCCTGTGATCGCTCAGGCGGACCCTACACAGACAACCTTTATGTCACGTGGACCAGATTCGGGGCAACCACAGAGATCATGATATGCCGATCGACCGATGGTGGCAACTCATTTGTCGGACCAGTCACGATCAGCGACGCTGGTGGCGTGCAGTGGCCAGTACCTTGTGTCGGACCTAACAGCGAGGTCTATGTCGCCTGGGTTGAGTATACTCCGGATCGTATTCGCCTTGACCGATCCTATGATGGTGGGCAAACCTTTGGCAGTGATATAACTGTCCAAAATGTAAATGATGCATCCAGATACTTATACGGTGATATTTTGGTATTCTCTTTTCCAGCCATTGACATTGATATTACGGGTGGACCATACAACGGCCACATCTACATGGCGTACATGGATGATTCACCTAGTCTCACTGATACCGATATTTACTTCACACGGTCAACCGACGGTGGTACAACCTGGAGCCAGAAGATACGCATCAATGACGACTCAATCAATAACGGCTGCGATCAGTTCCACCCATGGCTCACAGTCGCGCCGGACGGCAGCATCATCACGGTATTCCTTGACCGAAGAAATGATCCCACTAACCTACTCATGGATCTTTACATGACGACCACGACAGATGGCGGTAATACATGGTCCCAGAATGAACGCATCTCCACGGTCTCCTGTGATCCAACTGCTGGCTCAGTACTGCAAGGTCACATAGATCAGCCGGGCATTCTAGCAAACCGGGCGGGTTTGATCGGAGAGTACATTGGGGTAACCTCCTCATCCATAAATGATATACATCAGATCTGGACTGACACACGCCTAGGCGATCAGGATGTTTTTGTGGGCGTCGCCGACACAAGCGGTACCGGGATCGACGAAACCTCTCCCGTTGTCGTGTATTCAGCGAAACTATCGGCATCTCCGAATCCAGTTCACGACCAACTCATTATCAGCATTGATTTGACCGGGTATATTACAGAACCTTCGAGGGGAACCCTAACCTTACACGATGTCAGAGGTAGACTCGTCAAAAGCTTGACCATCAACGCATCCCCTGCGCCGCAAATGTTTTATTGGAGCCTCGACGACGAAGGCAGTAAGCAACTCAGCAAAGGCGTGTATTTCTGCCGTCTGAGTATCGCTGAGATCGTATTGTCCACAAAACTGATCGTCTTCTGAACGCCATAACCTTGAGGAACTTCGCTATCGACGGGTACAAATACACCCAAACGGAAAAACCCATGTCCAGTCCGGTCGCTTGGTATGAGGCAAAATCCGAGCCCGTCATTCTCCCTACCAAATAAAATCAACATATAGATTTCACATGTGATTTCGGTCAATAGTGCATGTCTATCGGTTCAGACTTACTGTTTTGATGTCAGATTTTCGAGTCTCCATACTGTTTTGCGGGTGAGTCGAGTTTGGAGCAATCCTTGACAAAAATAGAAATATGTATAGAATCATGATATGAAAGAGCTGGAAAAAGTTAAGCTTTTCAGATATTTAACGCCTCAGGAAATCAGCTGGATGCTCGTCAAATGGCGACCCAAAGAAGTTTCTGAGGGCTCGGTAATCATAAAAGAAGGTACTACCGGCGATGAGATGTACTTGATTGAGACAGGGCGTGTTGAGATTCACCTTATACGTGGCGACGTTGTCTTATTATTGACCGAACTCCAAGAACCTGCCTTCTTCGGAGAAATGTCCATTTTGACCGACAAACCGCGCTCGGCAACGGTCAAGGCTAAGACCGATGTGCGGCTCCTGGTGTTGAAAAAACAGGATTTCATGAATGTGGTCAATGAAAATCCCAAGGTTGCCGCGAAGTTCCTGCTGGCAATGGGTGAAGATTTGTGTAATCGAATAATTACAACCAATACTAACTTAGAAAATTATTTCCTTATAAATCAGGCAATAGTCGATAATAAGTCATTTCGAGATCTTTACATTCTGGCCCATAAGGCCCCATCGTCTAGTGGTTAGGACATCACTCTTTCAAGGTGGAGACACGGGTTCGAGTCCCGTTGGGGCCATTAACCCAAAAAAGGAGAGGTTATGAAAAAAACAATCGTTTTAGTAGCAATAATCCCCCTACTTGCCTTCAGTCAAGAAATATCACTTTCCGGCAACCGGGGCATGTTCAGGGTGAAGTATGCTCAGCCGCATAAGATGGGTAAACTTTCTTTTCACCTCTCGGCGGTTGAGAGGTACCAGAACAATCGAGTCTTTATTCAAGGAGATTCAACGACCGACCGAAGTCACTTCTTGCAGACCAGGGTCGGCATCTCGTACGCTATCAGTGACTTCATCGAAACGCGATACCATATTGCTCCGTTTGGCAAGTATTACGAAGCCAATGATTACCCAATCCAGCGCAGTGATCCCAGCCCAGTCATCGGAATCAAGACCCACGAGATTGGTCTGAAACTGGGGTACCCGATTGTAGTGAATGATGTGACACCTACGATTTATGCGTTTGGCCTAGACGCCTATGTCAATTTCGGGCCAGCCCTTCCAACCGAATGGTTCGGCAATTCTCAGGAGAAGGACCGAGCATTGTATGAGGATTTCTTCTTCCCACCGGATTCGATCAGAACAAACACATTGCCTCACATACCACATGACCCAGATTTTGGATTCGACGCCCTGTTTGATTTCCACTCCGGAGCATTCGCAATACATCTCAATGCGGGTTATCTGATTACTGGAGAGGATAAGAACCCAGGATACGTCACTGCCCAAGACTTCGCCCAACTCGAAAGGACAAACCTTCTACCTTACGGGCTGGGTATTGAGCTCATTCCCAATAGTGATCTGAGGGTACTTTTTGAAACTAGCGGCTACTCAACTCCTGATTTCGACTCGACAGTCTTATGGGTCACACCCGGCTTACGCTTCGGCGCGACAAATGTAAGTTTTGATTTGGGTGTTGAACTTGCCGTCGTAGGTGATTGGTTCTGGAAGCCATTCATCAACTTTTCTGGTGGTTATGATCTTGTTAAGAGACCTAAGGAGCTGATTGCTCAAGTTTCAGGACAGGTAATCGATGCACAAACTAATATGCCTTTAGTCGCTACGATCACTTTCCCAGACGCACAGAGGGAAGCGCTTGCAACCTCGCCGCAGGGTACGTACAAGGTCTCTCTGACACCTGGTAGCTACCGTATCCGTGCTGATGCTGCTGATTACAGATGGCGCGAGCAAACTATTGTTCTCAAGGACGGAGATAAGATTACTCTCAACTTCCCGCTAAACAAGAAACCGGTAGCCAAGATAACCGGCAGGATATATGATTCCGAAACGAATAGACCGGTCGTTGCCAACATAATGTTTCCGCAGAGTGAATTCCCTAAGGCAGCATCAGATACTTCTGGTTTCTTCAACATAGATCTGGTACCTGGAACATTCAGGGTACGTGTTGAAGCCACTGACTATTTACCTGAGGAGAGGGTAATCGACTTGAAGGAAAATGAAACGCGGGTATTTGACGTCGCTCTTCACAAGGGTGGCATTCTCACTGGCAAAGTATCTGAATATGAAACCGGGAAGGCATTACTCGCACAAATCATCTTCGTTGATACACAGATTCCCAAGGCGACCACTGATGGGACGACCGGTATATACAAAGTAGGTGTATCACCTGGCACTTATACGGTTAAGGTCGAGGCAGCTGACTACATACCGGAAACTACACCGGTTGTCATGGAAAGAGATGAGACAAAAATTCAGAATTTCGTTTTAAAGCCCATCCCCAAGGTGGGTGAACGCGTCGTCCTCAGGGGAATAACTTTCGATTTCAATTCAGCGGTAATCAAACCGGCTTCCTATCCAGCGCTTGACGACGCGGCACGTGTGCTCAAGGCGAAGCCCGAGATGAGAATCGAAATCGGCGGTCATACTGACAGTATCGGCTCTGATTCGTACAACATGAAACTCTCAAACGAGAGAGCGAATTCAGTGCGGGAGTACTTGATGCAATACCACAGAATCGAACCTAACCGTCTGATTGCGGTCGGTTATGGAGAAACACAACCGATTGCCGACAACCGAACAAGATCTGGCCGGGATATGAACCGACGCATTGAATTCAAGATCCTGAGTTGGTAAAACGATCTCAAAAAAAGGGGGCGGATGCCCCCTTTTTTCATACCTTTGCTCCAGCAATTTCTTGTTCGATTTTTTCCAAATACCGCAGATTACCTATTTTTTTGAATATCTGGTCGGCCTGGAGAAACATTTTTAACGATTCCTTCAATCTCCCCTCTTTCTTGAAGGCGATTCCTCTCAGATAATATATCTCCCCTGAAATTTTGTTTTCTGGCAGCGTCTTAACATAATTGAACGCTCTACTATAGTAATTGTGAGCCCTTGAGAAATTACGCGACGCAGCAAGGATTCGGGCGCGGTACATTAAATTATATATCTTGTAAAGCACATTGCTCTCTGTTTTCAGTTGCACGGTCATTTTTTTTGCCAACCTATCGGCCCTCTTGTATTGCCTGGCCCTCAGGTAGTACTCCATCTTTTCCATGAGGCAGTCAATATTCAAAAACTTCACATTTATCTGTTCTGCAACGCGCAAAGCCGTTTCGAGATGCACCCTGCCTCGTTTCGTACGTCCCTTGTCACGGTGCAGTTCACTTAAGCTTATACTAGCGAAAATTATACCCTCGTAGAATTTGATCTCCTTAGCAAGCCTCAAGGCCTGCTTGAAACTCGTCTGTGCTTGCTCATTCATCAAACGGCTGTAACCGATCATACCCAAATTATTGTACAGCAAGACAATGGTTCTCTTCGCACCAATCAGTTTAGCCTTAGACAACGCTTCGAGGCAGTACGCCTCAGCCTTGGGTAGATCGTAATTCGCATACATGACCCCAAGATTGTTCAGAGTTATTAGAATCCCCTCCTGATAGCCTACCTCCTGATATATGCTGAGTGCTCTGTTGAAAAACCTCTCGCTCATTCTTATGTTGAACTTTCCCTGATAGTTTAATCCCAGATCCACGTAGCAGGCAGCAATATTCTTCTTGTCACCGATCGATCTTCTAATCTTCAAACTCTTTTTGAAGCACTGTTCTGCACGGTTAAATTTTCCTAACCTCAAAAGTATAACACCGAGAATAACATAGGCGTCACCGAGAGTATGGCTGCTTATCTGTTTCTTCTTTCTCAACATATCCTCGCACTCTTCCTTAGCACGCTTGTACTGCCCCATTCTCGTGTAGAGCCATGCTAAAGCAGCCCTGAAGATACTAACCGCGCTGGTACCTTGCGTTATCCGCATACCCCGCTCATAGTACTTCAGGCTCCTTCTGTACTCGCCAATCTTTTCGTAAACGTTACCAAGTTTTTCATACGCACGGTAAGCATTGGGATTGATCTCCAGACAAAAATGCAATTGTTCGACCGCTTTCTTGTAGTTACCGATTGATATATATATATCCGCAAGAGAGAGTCTTATCTGAAAAATCTCCTCGATGTTCTCTTCGTATTTTAGCGCAGTTTCGTAGAATGTTAGGGCCAAACTATGAGCGTAGTTATCACGTGCCTTCAAGGCGGCTTTTTTAGAGTAAACCAGCGCCTTTGCTCCATCACGCGCGAGTGCGAAGTGATGCGCCAACTGCTCATGGTAGTTCGAGATGACGCCATGAAACACTGTCTCAATTGCTTCGCCAACCATCCTGTGATATTGCAGTAAGTTTCCGCGCTTAATATTCTTATAGACAATCTGCCGAACAATGTCTTCGGAGAAGAAATAAGTATCGCTAGCTCTAGGCTTTATGCAACCCAACCTGCACAGTTCATCCAACGCCTCCATGATCTGACCAACGTTTCGCTTACTAGCGATGGCAATAATGTCGGCACTGAATTCCTGCCCGAATACCGCAGCGATCTCAAGGAACTTCCTGACTTCATGGTCCATCAATTTCAACTTTCTTTTTATCGTCTCTTCAATTGACGAAGGGATGGAACCCGCCATGCTTTTCACGAAGATCCATTGATGCCCATCCCAATATAACTTCTTGCGACGGTGGAATTCAGTCAAGATTTCTTCAATAAAGAACGGATTACCGCCGCTTTCGTGATATATCACCTTCGATGCCGCACTCGGAAGCCCACCTGCTATGGCTTCAAGAAGCTGATTGGATTGCTCCTCGCTCAAGGGTGAGAGCGTTATCTGCGTATAAAGCCGCTCCCTGGCCCATATACCCCAATAGTCGGAAAGGGGAGAGTTCTTTACTTCCTCTACACGATAAGTCCCAAATATTTTAACATTCGGACTCATACTTCGCATAAGGAAATCCAATAATTCACAACTCGGCCGATCTACCCAATGTAGATCATCCATGAAGAGTATTGTAGTACCTGGGTAAACTGCCTCGGACAATTTCAAGAGGAATTCACTTACAGCATTGAACAGACGATACTTGTCTAGCTCTTCGGTTTGCACTACACGAAGTATTCCTTCCGCCGGCATCAGCTTGGTCAACTCAGATTGATATACTTCAGCCATCCTCTTAACGGTTTGCTGCACCAGCGCGAAATCTTTGTTGATCAGTTCACTGAACATGTTCTTAAATGGATGATATGCAACTGATGAAAGCGCCTCATACGCATTGCCCCGCGCTATTACTTGGGTGTTTAGACGATCCTTTGTTTCTATGACAAGACGTGTTTTACCAATACCAACCTCACCAGCGATGAAAATCGTCTGGTGATCTTTGAGTTGGGTCAAACACCAATTAGTCTCATCATCACGGCCGATTGTCACCGGGGAAGGAATACGTAATCGTCTAATCGCTTCATGCTTCATGCCAATGCGGTTTTTCCCCTGCTTCTTAGCCTGATACATGAGACTGTCCGCTTGGCTCACCAGTCCCTCTGCCTTCGTAGCATCATCCGGGAAAACGGCAAACCCTACGCTACAGTGTATCGTGTGTGTACGTAGTTCTATGGTATTAAGTGCCTTGATAATCCTATTACCGAGTTCCAATGCTCCCTTAGCATTACTATTGGGCATCAGCACAATAAATTCATCGCCCCCGTAGCGCACGATGCTATCAACTTCTCTGATGTTAGCGCGTAAAAATTCGGCGAACTTTGCCAATACTCTATCACCTTCAAGGTGACCAAAATTATTGTTGATCTTGCGAAAATCGTCGATATCCAGAAGGATCAGTGTGAATTTTGTGTCGAAACGATTTGCCCGTTTAATCTCATTTTCAATCCAATAATGCATGTAGCGCCGGTTGTAGCAACCGGTCAACTCATCACGATATATTTCCTTCATCTACAAACGATTATATCCATTGAGTAAACCAAAGTCAACTAAAGCCTCATAATCTTGACCCGAGGGACGAAAAACATCATCAAACGGCTCATCCTATCCCAAATCCGAAATTCTAAATAGTAAATCCAAAGCACCAAATTCAATACGGTTTTGGTCATTGGGGTTTAGAATTTATGATTTGTTTAGAGTTTCGTGCTTAGAATTTCGTATTTCCCGTGTTGGGTAACTTTCAGGTTTACGAGAACGTGTTAAAAGCATAGATGTATGCCAACACGGGATTATTCGTAGCGCAAAGCTTCGATCGGGTTTAGCCCGGCCGCACGGCGTGCCGGATAAATCCCAAAAAAGATGCCAACGGCTGCAGAAAACCCAAAGCCGAGTAAAATCATCCAAAACGCCACAGCAGCCTTGAGTGGTGATATGGTTGAGATCAGCGCTGCCAATAGCATACCCAAGACTATTCCAATTATGCCGCCAATCAGTGCAAGGATGATGGACTCAATAAGAAACTGCGAGAGTATATACTGATTCGAGGCGCCGACTGCCTTACGGATACCGATTTCCCTCGTCCGCTCCGCGACCGAGACCAGCATAATGTTCATAATGCCTATTCCACCGACAACCAGGGAAATAGCGGCAATGGCGACGATCGCGATGAATCCTACCCGCGTGATATTTTGGTAGAGATCCATCAACATCTGCTGAGTATTTAACTCAAAATCATCTTCCCTGTCAAACCCAAGTCCGTGCCTACGGCGCATCAGCTCGCGTATGTCGTCAACCGCCGTCTCCATATTGCTTGATTTAGGCTTCACCGCAACCGAATACCCACCATAGACGCGATCAAATATCGATGCCCTGCTTCTCGGGAAAAATTTCTCAAACACGGTATTGGGGATGAGGATAAAATCATCAAGGCTATTGCCAAGAAACTGCCCCTTTTCCTTAAACACTCCAATGACTCTGACCCGGTGTCCCTCAACCATCAAATCCTTACCAACAGGGGATTCATCCGGAAAGAGGTTAGCCGCGATGTATGAACCTATTATGCCCGAACTGCGTCGGTGCGTGATGTCATCCCTTGTGAAATCCCTACCGCTCTCCACCAGGTAGTTATTGACGTATGAATAGTTCTCATCCGAACCCACTATTGATACATTACTGACTTCTTTATCCCTGTGCTTCAATGTGGTCAGCTGTCGGCTAGCCGTGGGAACCGCGATTTCAATCGAAGCCAATTTGCCTATTGCCTCGGCATCTTCCGGTAATAGGTCGGGGCGCTCGGCAAGTTTATCGAGATCACGATGCCCGGTTGAAATCCACGTAAATTTCTGAACATAGATTAAGTCTGACCCCAGGGCTTGGACCTGTTCACTAACCGTACGGTTCAGACCCTCGATTAAAGATAGTATTGCAATCACGGTAGTCACGCCGATGATAATACCAAGTGTCGTAAGGAAAGACCTGAGTCTGTGATTCTTGAAGGTCTGTAGTGAAAGCGCTATCTTGCCAAAAATGCTAGTCATTTTCGATCAACCCATCTCTTAGTTTTATTTTCTTCTTGGCGTGTGCGGCAACATTTGGATCGTGTGTAACCATGACGATCGTATTACCCTCATCCACGAGTTGATCAAATATCTCCATGATCTCCGCCCCGGTTTTCGAATCAAGATTACCGGTTGGTTCGTCAGCGAAAATCACTCTTGGATTGTTGATAAGAGCACGACCAATAGCGACGCGCTGACATTCGCCCCCGGACATTTCGTTGGGACGATGTGACGCTCTATCGCCTAGACCGATTTTTTCCAAAATCTCTCGCGCGCGCGCTGCTCTATCCTGCTTCCTGATACCCGCATATATCAAAGGAAGGGCAACATTATCTATCCCGGTGAGCCTGGGCAAAAGGCTGAAACTCTGGAACACGAAGCCAAAGAATGTATTTCTTATGCGCGCCAGTTCCTGGTCTGTATAATTGGAAACCAGTTTGTCCTCGAGGTAATATTCGCCCGATGTCGGCGTGTCAAGACAGCTCAGAATATGGATGAGCGTCGACTTACCCGAACCAGACGCGCCCATGATTGAAACATAATCATTGTTTCTAATTTCAAGACTCACCCCGCGCAGAGCTTCCACCGATACTTTGCCGCGCCAGTATGTTTTTGTTATATCGATCGCCCGACATATGGGTTTGTTCTTAACCATTGTCATGTACGCTTTCGAAGTCTCCCGAATAGCCCGCGTGGTGGCCGCAGATTTTGTGATATGGAATCCTCCTCGGGTACTTCAAAACTCACTTTTTGACCATCCTTCAATTTTGACAGAACACGATACGGGCCGATTATCACAGTATCTCCTTCTTCGACACCCGACACGACCTCAATATCTTTATCGCTTGATACACCGGTGGTGATCTCAGCAAGCTGTGCCTTTCCATCATTCACAACGAATGTGGTCTGCGCAGTCTTACTGTCAATCTTACGCTTACCCGAAGCCTGAATCGGGATAACCAAAACATCTACCTTTTCATGTGTGGTAATGTCGGTCTGGACGTTCATGCCAGGTCTAAGGAACGGTGAGAATTCACCTAATTCAATCTCTACCTCAAAATCAGTTACTTTATCCGTGGTCAACTGGCTGGTTATCGGCATCAATCCAACCTTTATGACAACCCCCGGGAAGGTTGTGTCGGGTAGGGCGTCGGCAACGATCTCGGAAACCTGGCCTATTTGCACGTCAGGCACATCGGTTTCATCGATCGTTACCACCGCAATCACGTTAGACATATCGGCGATAGTCATCATCACTGTACCCCCGTAGTTCAGGGCACCCATTACCGCAGTTTCGCCCTCTTCAACATTGATCTTCATTATCCGGCCCGAAATCGGCGCGTAAATCTTTGTTTTTCTGAACGTATCCATCGCCTGCTCGTAGGATGCCTTTGACGTTTTGTAATTCAATTGGATGCGCTCGAAACTTTCATGAGATATTAATTCCTTCTCGAGTAGTTTTTGGGCGCGCTGCAAATCCTGTTCAGCTTGCTCAAAGTTGGCGAGAGCGAGTTGCCTGGCGGCATTAGCCTGTACATCATCGAGTTCTATTACTAGTTGTCCCTTTGTCACGAAATCGCCTTCCTTACAGAGGATTTTTCTTACCCGGGCAATCGTTTCGGCCGATACATCTACCTGTGCTTTTGCCCGCAGTTGGCCGGAAGCAGATACCTTTGAGGTAATATTTCCCCTCTTAACCAACGCGACCTCAACCTCCTCGCCAGCATCCCGCTGACTCAAGTTTAGGATGACAATCACTGCAACCAAAATAACCACACCGATTATAATCAACAATCTTTTTTTCTTCATCACGGCTCCTTGTTAAGGGTCAACGTACCCGAGAGATACGAGAAGGTAGCCTGCTGTGTATAGTAGCCGGTCAAGGCCGAGGTGTACGAGACCCGCGCATCGAAGATGGCCTTTTCTGCGGTCAAGAAATCCAAAAAGGATATTGCTCCCAGCGCGTATTGCTCGCGGGCAATCACCGCCGCCTCGTTGGCAGCATCATAACTCTTCTTGGCGAATTCCAAATTGTCCAGGGACTCGCGCAAAGAATAGTAAGTTGTGCGCAAGGCCTTCTCCGCCTCTAGCTCAGTCGCCCGCTCGGCATAAATACTACGCTGATAGTCTTTCTTCGCATTCAGATGCCTGAAGATAAGTGATTTTATCTCGAAAATAGGGAAACTCACGCTTATCCCATAGTTTGTTGTTGCATTATCCCGATAGTACTGGAAATCAAAAATTAGCGAATCACTATATACAGTACTACCGTAGAACAGTGAAATCCTTGGTAAAAAAGCGAGATACGATGATATGAGCCCCAACCTCGAAATACTCTTCAGTTCCTGAGCTATTTGCACGCTGTAGTTGACATCGTATAAGATTGCAGTGAGGGAATCGAGGCTCGGTATTTCGGCAAATCCAGGATCGATTAACGTGTCGGTGGGATAAATGTCCGCCGCAGTATCCAAAATTGCCCTCAGTTCCTCTTGAGCAGAAATCTTCAGTGTCCTTGCTTTTGATTTGTCCTGCTGAGCGTTCAGGTAAAATACCTCACCTTGCAATAACTCGAGCTTCGACGCGGCACCTAATTCGTACTTCGCCTCAACCAACTCCAAGTTCTCAAGTGCCCTTTCGATCGTAATCTCAGCTGAGCTCAGTAGCTCAAATGCGTTAATCAAGTTGTAATAGGCAGTCTTGATACGTAAAACAAGGCTGGCTATCTCCTCTTGATGTTGAAGAACACTATTCGTCAACTGACCACGGGAAACGAATATGGAAGTGATGATATCGAGGTCAAACAGCGGCATGGTTAGATTCACAGAACCCTCGTAGCCGCTGCTGGTGAACCCCTGGTACTCACTCTTTGTGTAACTAGCCGCCACACGTGCGGTCGGCAACAGCTCGGTGAGGACCTCGTAGAATTGAATCCGTGATTTCTCTAAGGATACTTTTGATTCGCGGTAAATCGGACTATTTCCCAGTGCGAGATCAATCGCCTCATTCATTGACAGGGAATCAACCTGCAGGCATAAGAGAAGTAAAATCATATCTTACTATTTAGACAGCACGCCTGCGCTACATCCCACGGCCGAAGATACTACTGATCCCGACACCGATAAATATCGAGATGATCCAAATCACAAATACCAGAACATAAGCATTCTTCTTCGCGATGCCATTGGTAATGTTGATACCCAGGGCGACTAGTATCATTTCCCACATAATGAAAAAGTCAAACCCAGCGAGCAGCTTATAAACAAATGTATCCTTGGCCAAGCCAGGTGCCAGAAGTGCTAGTGAAGTCGTTACGTAAGGCGATCTGGTAATAGCAATCAATATCAACTTCAGAATCGCAGAGGGCACCAAAACGAGCGATGAAAAACATATGACCGAGAAGATCGTCTTGAAGCCACTCTCTCCTCCAAACAGCGGTACGAAAAGATTGATAATCAGAGCAAACAACAGCATGAGAACTGCGGTGAAAATAGTGGCACTGATCGCACTACCTAAAAATATAATGGGTCCAGATGTGAACTGCATTGCGCGCTCGATTTCTTCTTCCGATCTCCCCTGTTCTCTCAGTGTTTCTTGCTGACGCGCCATTATCTCATCTCGACTAAAATTGACCGTTAAGGCGGCGGTCAACGCGACAACAACTAACACGATGATAAAGGGGGTGACCCATTGCGGCTTTTCCTTGAGTGCAGCAAATGCCTTACTCGGGGCAAAGTATATGTCCATGATATTCATCCTCGCTCCTTTCGTCTATATAATATTACGTATTAACTGAAGAATATGTTTCAGTCTAATATTAGCTGAGCGCTACTCAGGTTGTTGGAACCTAGTTTACACAGATTTTGTGTGATGTCAAGTCATATTGCCACGAAATTCCTTGACAAGTTGGACGTGTCGTCTATTATTAGAACACGAGGAGGAAACATGCTTAACAAGAAACGACTTTTGATCGCAACAATATTCGGCGTGATCTCCGGGTTTGTATGCTGGGGTCTCGCATCGTCTGAAGGACCAACGCCTTGGTATTTTGCCATCTCAACCATACTCAGCCGTGCCCTGATCGGTTTTGCCATCGGCATTAGCGTCTTCAAGATGAAATGGTGGCTGCATGGCATCATCATGGGATTCATCTTCAGCCTGCCTATGGCATTCCAAGGCTTTTATGTACCAGGCAAGGAAATGATGATCTTTTTTGGCAGTCTAATAATGGGTATCATCTACGGATTCTTTATCGAGCTATTCACTACGGTTGTCTTCAAGGCCGGAGCAAAATAGAAGAACTCTCTGTCGGATAATTATCCTAAACAATCATTTGTATTATTTTGTCACTTAGGCAATTGGCTAAATGATAAAACGATCAGCTGAAAAGTAACCAGGCTAGGATAATTTTGCTCTGGTTCAATTTACTTGAAAGGCGTTAGCTCGGCATCACCGAAAGAATTCAGTTCTCTTAACGAAAGGAGACAATCGCGCTTATGATTGGCACCTATGTCAATACAATTCTTGTAATCGTTGGCAGTCTTCTAGGGTTGCTCTTGAAGAAAGGCCTCCCGGAAAGCATCAAGAGGATAGTCATTATCGGCCTCGGCCTTTTCACCTGTATCCTCGGTGCAAAAATGGGCCTTGAGATGCAGAGACCTCTTGTTATCATTCTCAGTATGATCCTCGGAGGTGTCATCGGCGAGATGCTGAAAATCGAAGATTTCCTTGAAAGTATTGGTGCACGACTCAAGCGTCTTGTCAAAGCCCATGGTGAAACTTCCTTTGCCCAGGGATTCGTCGTGGCCAGCCTTCTCTTCTGTGTTGGGCCCATGACCATTCTCGGTTCACTACAGGCTGGGTTGCAAAACAAACCAGAATTACTTCTCGTAAAATCACTCATGGATGGTGTTTCGTCAATTATCCTGGCCTCGACCATGGGCTTCGGCGTAATTTTCTCGGCACTCACCGTACTCTTTGTACAAGGCGGGCTCACCTTGCTTGCCCGACAGTTCAGTTTCCTGACCGACCCCGTTTACCTCAGTGATTTCACCAGTGTAGGCGGCATAATGATATTCGCAATTGGTTTGAAACTACTGGGCATCAAGCCAATCAAAGTCGGTAATTTCTTGCCTGCACTGGTCATTGTAGTAATGCTCACTTTTATCGCTGGACTAATTTAGTGTATCCTTTCCTCTGATTACTCCTTTCTCTTTCTTGACAGATTCAACCACCTGCGGTATACTAACACGGCTGGTGGATTCAAGGGAAGCGCCGTGAGAATCGGCCGCGGTCGCCGCCACTGTAACCTCTCCCTCTTTTTTGAAAAAGGGAACCCTTTTGGCAAGTATGAACGCCACTGCCCGCACCTACATGTAGGTGCGGGATGGGAAGGCAGCTAAAAGGGTGGGGAAGCCAGGAGACCTATCCTCAGCCACAATCAAGTCCTTCGGACGAAAGGAGGCTGCATGCTGATTTTTCTCTTCCCGATTCTGATTAGCCAACCCATCTATGAATTAGAGGAAGTGGTAGTGACTGCCAATCGCTATCCGACACGGCTAGAAGACGTAGCAGTGGCGGTAATGATCATCGAGCGTGAGGATATTGAGAAGCTTGAGGCGCTGACCTTAGGTGAAGTGCTTAACGCCACAGCCGGTATTGACTTCAAGGATTATGGGACACCAGGTGGCGTGACCAGTATCTCAACGCGGGGGATGCCTACCAACGGTACGCTGGTACTGCTCAATGGGCAGCCCCTGAATGCCATCACCAACGGTATAGCAGATCTAAGCGTAATTGATATTGATATGGTTGAACGGATAGAAATCGTTAAGGGACCCGTCTCCAGTGTATACGGTGCAAATGCTCTGGGCGGCGTGATTAACATCATAACCGTAAGTGAAATAAAGACCCCAGAAGCCGAGCTGAAATTCTCGCCCGCGACGCACACAATTGACGACCCTTTCCAGAAAACTAATACCCATCTCCGACTGGGCATGCCATTGAACAATATATCATTCCACCTGACCGGCGCCTACACGCATGACAAGGGCTCCAGAAGCAATAGCGATCTGAAAAAATATCATTTCACCGGTGCAATCTCTCACAAAACTGACCGACTCGCTCTCCGTTCATCTCTATTCTACGATAATAAAGATTACGGGATTCCAGGTCCGCTGCCCCGCATTGACAGCACACGATCCATTCCACAATTTGGCGATAGCACAGCAACTTCGCTTTTCGATCAACAGAAAGACTACATACTGATCGGCAATATCGGCGTAGACCTGCATCTTTCCGATAATATCAATTACTACACAAGTATTTTTGCCAATCGACAGCGCACCGAATTCCACACAGTGTACCCGGGCATGATCGGTGATACCGTAACCGAAGACTATGACTATCTAGTGCACAAGCTCGGGTTTAATACTATGATCACCTTAAACACAAGTCTGTGCGATTGCGCACTCGGGCTGGATGCCAAGTATGACACGCTGCAGACAACCGTGAATTCAACCCTGGTCAACGATACAAGCTGGGATGCGAGCACATACGATTATGGTACCTGGGGCGAATTGAGACTCCACATCAATGATCGGATCTCCCTGAACTCCAGCATTCGCTACGACTACAATTCTCAGTTTGGTGGGTTCCTCTCACCCGGAGTTGGCCTGGTGAGTGTTCTGACCCCACGCTTATGGTTGAAACTATCTGCCGGCAAAACGTTCCGCGCGCCGACTTTCAATGACCTGTACTGGCCCCAGTATGGTAACCAGAAACTCCAACCAGAAAATGGATGGGCGTACGAATTACGCGCTGAAACTTCTCCGCAGGCCACATTTTTTGGTGCGCTCTCGATATTCATGCGCAACATTGATGACCGTATCGCATGGATGCCCGGCCCAGATGGTCTCTGGCGGCCGCAGAATCTGAATTATCTGAATTTGAAGGGTGTGGATCTTGAGATAAAACAGCACATTTCTGACTTTATTGACTACAGCATTGAAGCAACCTATCTGAATGCTCAGCAAAAGAACGAAGAGATCATCTACAGCTTTTATGACTGGATGAACGATACCAGCCTCACCATCGTTGAAGATATCGAAAGGCAGGCGGCATTCACGCCCAAATTCACACTATCCTCAAAGATGAATTTCTCCTTACCGGCAGGGATCAACCTAAATATTGCGGGTAAATACTTATCCGAACGATCGAATTATTACCCAAATTATGATGATTATCCGAATGTGACCATGGATACTAAAAAGCTGGCTAGCCACATCGTGATCAACACTGCTTTGACCAAAATGATCTACAGACATCTGACAATAACCGCAGGGATCAAGAATCTGACTAACACTGACTATGCCCTGCAATTCGGCAACACAATAGATGACCTTGATTATCCGATGCCCGGGCGGACCTACTTCATGAGGGTTTCGCTGCATTCACGGTAGTTGCCACAGTGATTTTCTGACACTCAATCGAATATTGTCAAAAGTTACCAGAGAATATCGTAAAGCAATTCATCATGAAAGTTGTTATGGAATATCGGCTGAATATGCGGGTGAACGTTAACAGAATATAGCCCTACCAGGAGGATCTACGACAGGTTGGAATGCGCTGCAGAAAATTTCGCACATCTTAAGATTTTTCCTACATCGAATTCGGCTTTCCCTGCATTATTGACATCTTCAGCACGTGCGGATATAATACCCTGTGGGGTAATCGGATAGTCGCTCCATGTGAGAGGAAAGTCCGGGCTTCACAGGGCAGGATGCTTCCTAACCGGAAGGCTCGCACCATTGGTGCGGGAGGAAAGTACCACAGAAAACATACCGCTCCGCACCGCAAGTGCGCGGGTAAGGGTGAAAAGGTGAGGTAAGAGCTCACCGCTCTGATGGTGACATCAGAGGCATGGTAAACCCCATCCGAAGCAAAACCAAGCAGTTCCGGGCGAAGTGGCCCGCTTTTGTCCGGTGCATTTGCGCCGGTGGCCGGAACGGGTAGGTTGCGCAGAACCCAGTAGTGATACTGGGACAAGACAAATGACTATCTATTACAGAACCCGGCTTATAGATTACCCCACGTATTTCAATTCTAGATAGAACCAATGTGATAGGTGACTCGATCAAACAAAATCTTATATGAGCACATGGATAGCAAAAGACAATAACCGTACGGCAACCGATATAGAAATCCGGGGCAAGAAGATCCCGCACACAATAGTGCACATTCTGCAGAACCGCGGCTACGATACACCTCGTTTGATTGAGAAATTCTTCGCACCGTCGCTCTCTGACCTTCACGACCCCTTCTTGATGAACGACATGGAGAAAGCGGTCGACCGCATCATTATGGCAATGAACAACAAAGAAAAAATACTCATTCACGGAGACTACGATACCGACGGTATAACCGGCGCAGCGCTGCTCATCAGCAATCTTAAGAAGCTCGGGCTCGATGTTAGTTATTACATCCCAAACCGGCTCGAAGAAGGTTACGGTCTTTCTGCCAGTGGTATCAGTCGAGCGATAGAGGAGAAGTGCTCCCTGATTATCACCGTCGATTGCGGTAGTAGCGCGATCACGGAAGTCGAAAGCGCAAGCGAGAATCACATTGATGTCATCGTCTGCGACCACCACCGACCAAAGGAATCACTGCCCAACGCCTTTGCCATGATCAACCCTAAGAGAACCGACAGTAATTACCCGTTTAAAGAGCTAGCCGGAGTGGGCGTCGCCTTCAAGTTGGTGCAGGCTCTTCATGAAAAATTACGGCAGCCAAAGGAGGAAGCATACGAAGACCTGGATCTCGTCGCCTTAGGCAGCGTTGTTGACATCGTACCTCTAATCGATGAAAACCGCATCGTGGTCAAATATGGAATCAGCAAAATACCCAAGAGCCAAAGAGTCGGATTCAAAGCTCTGCTTGAGGAAACCGGATTGTGCCACGGCGTAACATCTTACCATCTTGGTTTTGTAATCGGACCTCGAATAAACGCCTGTGGACGGCTACGTGACGCAAAGAGTGCCCTAGAGCTTCTCCTTACGCAAGACATGTCTCGTGCACGGGTACTGGCACATAGTCTCTCCCTGGATAACGAAGCTAGAAAGGGGATTGAAGACACGATTTACAGGGAGGCGGAAGCGATTATCAAAACATCGGACGCTGATCAAGCCCGGGTCATAATCCTGGCAAAAGAAGGGTGGCATGAGGGAGTGCTCGGTATCGTTGCATCGAGAGTCAGCGCGGATCACTTCCGTCCCGCAATAGCATTGTCCCTCAAAGATGACGTCGTAAAAGGCTCGGCTCGCTCCATCCCGGATTTTGATATCACCGAAGCGATTAGCAACTGTCAGCATCTTCTGAGTAAATACGGTGGGCACGCTCAGGCCGCTGGACTGGAGCTCAACAGGAAAGATCTTGATGCCTTCCGAGCATGTATGAATGAATACGCGCAGGGGGTCGAAAGTAAGACCTTTGTGAGAAAGACTCTCTATGACATGGAACTTGCTTGGTCTCAAATTACGAGCGAATTAGTCTATTTCCTAAAATACTTTGAGCCAACGGGTACGGCGAACCCGCAGCCCGTGTTTCTAGGCAAAGATTGTGAAGTAGTCGGCATACCCCGGGTGGTTGGTTCAAATCATTTGAAACTTTCTTTGAGACAACACAACAAGGCCTTGCCGGCGCTCGCCTATGGCCGAGCCGATGAGATCCTGAACATTGAAGTCGGTAAGACGAGGGTCAATTGTCTCTATTCTATTGCTGAAGATTCTTTCTTGGGCAAGAGGAAGACAATCCTGAAAATAAGGGAAATGGAGATAAACAGACCGTGAATTGGTCTCTCGTTTCAGAAAACAAGAGTCACTATTTCCGATTTACGCGGAACGACTTCTCCACCATATACTCGACAAAGCATGAACAGGAATCTCTCCTCATAAACATGAAACCTATTTTCCTCAAGCAAATCCATTCAAATATCATCGTCAACATCGACTCAGATAATAAACAAACCGGTGACGGACTCATTAGCACTAAGAACGCTTGTTTGGGAATCAAGATTGCCGACTGCTTACCAGTATATCTTCTTTCTGACAACAATATCGGTATATTACACTGCGGCTGGCGTGGCATCATTGGTGGAATAACCACCAAGGCAAAAGAAATGTTCCAGAACTTCTATTATGTTTTGGGTGCCTCAATTGGACCTTGCTGCTATGAGGTGAAGCAAGATGTTGTCGACCTGTTCAAAAAAAATTATGCAAATGCCATTATCGTACGCAACAGCAAATACTACTTAGATCTCAAGTCGGCAGTGATCAAAGATCTCGGGCAAAAGGACATGCTTGGCACTCTTGATTTGTGCACGAGATGCAACCCTCAATATTTCTATTCCAACCGACGCGGTGATCGGCAAAGAAATTACGCATTAGTTTCCCGAACTTAGTCCCGTGATTGACACGGACTCAGTTTGGTGCTAAAATTACGGGATGAAAATTATTCTCTTCTCTCTGACATTACCAGCTGTTCTGATTGGCCAGGAATGGACCATGCTCGTATACATGGCGGCGGATAATGACCTTGCACAATGGGCCGATTCTGACCTTGTCGAAATGGAGCAGTTCGGTTCCAGCCAGGACATCAACGTGATCGTTCAAATCGATAAGCCGTCGGTTGGGGCAAGGAGATTACTCGTTCGACACGGCTCGTCTCAAGTACTCCAAGAATTGGGCCTAACCGACATGTGCTCATGGGAAACCTTGAGCGATTTTCTCTACTGGGGAATAACACTCTTCCCTGCTGAAAAGTATCTTGTAATCCTCTGGGATCATGGTAGTGGATGGACGGCAACACCGCGTAGGTCTTTCGGCACGGACTGGTCGAGTGGCAATGTCTTGAGCATCGCCACGGGTGATTTCCAGCGAGCATTGAGCACTGCCTATGACTACACGCAAACACGCATCAACGTTTTTGCCTTTGACGCCTGCTTGATGCAACAAGTCGAAGTTGCCTTTGAAGTAGGAGAGCACGCCAAGATACTTCTCGCACCACAATCAATCATGCCGTTGCCCGGATTCAGATATGACGAGATACTAGAGGTACTACATTCTGAGCCGAGTATCGGTGAAACTCAACTGTCCCAAAGGATCGTACAAAGCACCGTTGACAACTACACAGATTTTCAACCAATTGCCGTGTCGGCCGTACGGCTAGCAGGGTTAGAAAATATGAAAGAAAAAATGGTGCGGCTGAATAATCTCCTCTTGTCGGAACTGCCCACCCAAGCCCTGGTCGATTTGCGGAGAACGGTGCAAACCATTCCGACAATCGGATGCACACCTGATACATCAGACGATTATGTTGACCTTGGAGATTTCCTTACCGGTATGACAACTGTTTTCGACTATGGTGAGGCCGACCTCCTACTCGACGCCTATGAGGGAGCAATAATCATTGCGGACTACTGGGGGCAGGAGTTTTCCGGAACAACGGGCCTAGCGGTCTGGTTTCCAGATAAGTACTTGCAGTTCAAACAGATCGTAGACCGTTACACGAATCTCAGCTGGGTTCAATCGAGATGGCTAGAGTTCATAAACTGGTTCTATAATGCAGATGATGTGAGGCCCACCACCCCACACATGATTGCCAATGAACCCGGAGGTCACAATGATTTTTCCCTCTACTGGTCAAAGGCGTATGATCTCGCTTCGGTTGAGTATGCAGTCGCAGAAGCCATGGATACAGTTCTAGCATTCAATGATGCTTGTGAGGATTCGAGTCTGTGGAATTTCAACGGCTTCATGCTCAGCTCTGTAAACGCGCATTCTGGAAGCTATTCGTTCTTTTCGGGGAATGCGGCAAATCTAAGTAACTACATTGAAACGAAGGATAACATCACTATCCAAAGTTTGGGAATACTTAGCATTTACCTTTACTACCGCACCGAAGATATGAGTGATTCCCTGATCATCCAGCATGGTTCGTTCCAGGACGTGCACTATGGTGTATCAGATGGATGGATCGAGAGGAGGGCAATACTACCTTCTGGCAGCTATCGATTACGCATCTCGTATGTTACCAATAACTCCGTGAACATGGGCGGATGTTACATCGACGACATCAGGCTTTTTGACATGACCCACGGGCGCCTGATCAAGCAGAACCATCGGGACACATCTCTCTACGTATACAATAAACTGCGGGGAGATTATCTCTACTCAGTTTGGGCCACGGACCGATACGATAACAAGAGTAACTTGAGCAATCTCACTTCCATCGCGATTCAACATTACGCCGAACCCTATTCCATTCCAAATCCCTTTCAGACCACGTGCTACATTGCCATTGATTATCCTGACACATTGAATCCCAGTGTCGAGATATACTCACTTCGAGGTGCGGCAGTTAAGAAATACAATGCCGATGACATCGTCAGCAACCGCATATTCTGGGACGGAAAAGATAACAATGGCTGTGAGGTCGGCTCGGGCATTTACTTCGTATTAGTCAAGGATAGGGGATTCGAGAAACTCGGAAGGATCGCGCGACAAAGATGAGGAAAAGAATCGCCATTATTGCACACGGCGGAGCCGGGGGTCTGAATTACCCGCGTCGGCGCAAGAGTGGTTTGAATAAGGCTGTTAAGGCCGGTTATGAAATCCTTCGTCAGGGAGGATCGAGCCTCGACGCGGTCGAGGCAGCAGCAATCATCCTTGAGGACACGAAGATTTTCAACGCGGGCACCGGCTCATATTTCAACCTGACGGGTGATGTAGAGATGGACGCTTCGGTCATGACCAGCGAATTGAATTTCGGCGCAGTTGGTATCATCCGGGATGTAAGAAATCCGATAAGTGTAGCACGCATGGTGATGGAGAAAACAGACCACCTCCTGCTATGTGGTGAGAATGCCATAAAATTCGCTCGTTTTATGGGTATGGGGTATCATGATCCCAAAACCAAGGAGAAAGAACATATTTGGAGAAGGAAAAAAGCAAAGTGTGAAAGCAATTATTTCAAAAAGATCGGCGATTTCACCGATCTCTACGGTACAATAGGCGCGGTTGCGATTGACCAGCATGGATTAGTAGCAGTCGCGACCTCAAGTGGTGGAATAAACTTGAGGCTACCCGGACGAGTCGGCGACACTCCTGTTATTGGTGCGGGAACCTATGCCGACCGGCACGGCGGAGCAAGCGCGACCGGGCACGGAGAGCAAATAATGCGCCACCTTATCGCCTTGCGTGCCGTGACGTTTATGGCCAAAATGCCAGCCAAACAAGCCGGCAAGAAAACAATCGATTACGCAACGAAATTTGGCTGCCGCTGCGGCATTATTGGTTTAAACAAGAAGGGGGAAGTCCTCTGTATCAATAACACCAAAGCAATGTCCTGGTGCTATATCAAGAACGGTAGACTGCGTTCTTTCTAGATGAATAATTGACAACTTATAATCGTTGAGTATAATTCCCCATGGCAAAAATCGATAATGTCCTGTGCCCCGTCTGTTTATTCACCTCGAACTATATTAATTTAATAGTTACCGACGAGGAATTCTATGTATGTCCAAAATGCAAAGCCACGTTCTCCTATGAAGAACTCATGCAGCTATATACCATCAGTCAGTTCACCTATGATATTAACAAACAAACACACAAACCAAATCCCTAGAGAAAAGCCGTTGTTCTGAATCTTGAATTCAGAAAAAGCCCTCGATTTCTTGAGGTGAGGGTATACGCTGGTGCTTGTAGAAAAAAATCTTGCGGTAATCATCATCCCTTCGTTCGTACACTTCCCTGTAAAGGAAGTCAAAAGACAGTAATCTCTGGTTTGAGATAATGGCGCCCGCTACAAATTCTGCCAAGAGAATGCCGATCGTTATGACAACGGCAATAGGGGTAACTAACGATTTTATTGACACATCAATCTTGCGCCCCTTGACAGATGCAGGTTTTGCATAGGCCACTTCGACCTGGCCCGTCGAAAGCAGGTGGTACAGACATGAATATGTATGAAATTTCCCCAACCCGGATATCTCAACAAGGTCGCTAACCGCCCGCCTTTCGTCGATCAGGGATAATATGCGGGCCTCGTCTTCCTTGGGCTGCAATTTCAATTCCGGACGGTCAATTCTTTTGTACACAATCTCGCTGGAATAAATAGATTTAGAAATTCTTGGCCACTCGTCCAACCGGCGTGCTGATTCCAAGATTAAGGCTTCGGTGTTCATTCTTATTTTAATAACGCTCTTCGGGTAGATCAATCCACCCTCTTCAAACTTGAATTCCCCCCGATCCCACGTGAACAACTCATCCATCACTTCTTGTATCTTGAATTTTATCGTTCTCTCAATTTCTTCGATCGTCAGATACTTATCTTCGATTATTATATTCATAATCGGTCTTTTTGTTTCATGGTGGATGTCTTCGATCATCTCAAACAGATTCTTACCAATCATGCCTGATTTCACCAAATAGGTTTCCAGCCTTTCGACGCGTTCGCCCAACTCGAAGAAAGCACCGGTGATATCGCCATCAATGAAACCAACATCGACGACCTCGGTGTCTTTCTTGATCTTCAGCACTCCCGTGATCCGCTCGCGAGATATCAGCTGCAAGACGCTGGTGATATTAAGACTCCTTAAATCACCCTCAATCGCCATGAGAACTCCTCATTGCTAGGAATGAATAGACATATGTCACTAGTGCAACACTCAGTGCGCCCGCCACGAAAATCGGTAATAGCGAAAGGCTCACCCACCCAGCTGGCTTGATGAACATTGTCGGAAACATGAGCGGGGTATAGCCAAGCATTACTACGAACACAACCAAGAGTCCCACAAAATTCCTACCCATATAAATCAAACCTGCACCCGGCACTGCAACGTTGACCAGGTACGCAATTAATGACCTCAGACGCCGCTTTCGGCTGCCCACAGAATGCTTCAGCAACGCCTCCATTTCCACATTTTCTGTCGACTTCAACTTTGTAAAACATTCTTTACACATTACCTCATCATCCATTTGCTCCTGACATTTCTTACATATCGCCCGACCACACGTTGTGCAATAAAATGGCGACGGGAACCTGAAGGGCAGAAAGGTGAGCACAAATATAATGATAAGGGGAAGAACAAGCATGGGATTGATGACCCCGAAGATAGCAAGTGGTTCAGAGAGTATTGCTTGATAGAAGTCGTTAGTTGAAGGTATAATATCCACTGGTTCACTCGAGGACGAAGAAAAATCATGCCGTCTAGCTTCGGCCATATACCTTGATGACTCACTGTATTCGAGATTTCTCAACCTCAACAGTCCCATGTTAAAGAATGGCTCACCGCGATCCCCGGCACGCATCGCATAAGCATAAAGCGTTTCTGCCTTCGCTTCTTCCTCGTACACAAAATATATGTTGGCAAGATTATTCACCACCGCGATGTCTCGATGTCCCGTATAGTACATATCCTCGTACAAAGACATCGCTTTCTCAAATTTGCCTTGCTGCTTGAATGCATAGGCCAAGAATATTCTTTCGCTTTCACTACTAACACTATCAGGGTTAATATGTACATTGCTATCATAATGAACCATCTCGTACATATAGTAGTATTTTGAATTCTTCTTGAGAAAGCTGACAAAATGATTCAATGGCAACGAAAAAACGAATACTACAACCATTGACAACAAAATCATTCTCAACCAGTTACGTTCGCGCATGTTGATGGTGAAAAGCAGCAGTAACATATAGCTGATGAATATCAAATAAAGGTTACGAAATAACAACACCGGCGCGAGCAAGATTACTAATCCCATGATACCTTTGATTCTATTGTGTTCTTGAGGGTCAATCCGGTGACTAAACATCGGTAGATAATATACTGTCTTGGTCGCCACGTATACAAATCCGCACATGAACAAAGCAAGCAAAATGAGCATCACTCCATTCGTCAGCAGAAAAATCTGACTTCTGAAGTCTGAAAAAACCGGCAGTGAAAATGCGGAAATCAGTGGATCAAGATTGCGCTGTATCACCGTGAGCGCAACGAAGGACAAGAAATTCTCGATTGCCGAAGAATCGAAATGGCTGGCCAGATGTAATTTGCTATTCGCCATTTCATGATTCTCGGCTTCCTTTGCTTCCCATCTTAGTACTGCCGAAAGATAGAAATTTCGCCTCAGTTTGATTCTCTTGAGTAGCGAATCAGCATACGGCGCGTCAGCACTGTTACGCCAGAACCACAACACGGTTGGATCATCCGAAAATTCGCGAACATCATATCGGCCTTGGGCCAAGCCGAGGAAGACTGCCTCACTCCTAGGAGATTGGAGAAAGGTTTGGTAGCTAACGTCGAATTGGCACACAAAAACGAGGATAATTGACAACATTGTAAAATTATAGAAGAAATTTTATACTTGTCAATACTTAATCGATACTTAAGTTGTTTAAGAACCAAATATGTCGCTGTTAAACACTATTTTTCAAGTACTTTTCTTGACTTTGGAGGCCAATTGAATATAATAGATAGGTTTACACTATCTAGATGCTGCAACAGGGCTCGTTGGAAAATGGTCTCAGAAAGGAGGAATTGATGCCTCAAGTCAAGATTTTGGAGGAAGTTTGCAAAGGCTGCGGTTTATGCTGTGACGACGTCTGCCCAGTGGATATCTTAATCCTGGCGCCCGATAGAATCAACGGCAGCGGCTACCATCCGGCTGAAGTAACCGATAACGATAAATGTACTGGTTGTGGATATTGCTTCAAGATATGCCCAGAACCAGCAATCGAAATATTCAAGTAGAGGGGGCACGATGGCTGAGAAAAGACTGATGTATGGCAATCACGCGATAGTTGAGGGTGTTCTCGCAGCCGGATGCCGTTTCTTTGCCGGATACCCCATTACGCCGCAGAATGAGATACCTGAATACATGTCTATTAGGATGAATGAAGTGGGTGGTGTGTTCATTCAGACCGAGAGTGAGATTGCCGCAATTAATATGCTATTCGGTGCCGCTGCGGCCGGCAAAAGGGCCATGACCTCTTCATCATCCCCGGGGATCAGTCTCATGCAGGAAGGGATTTCATACATTGCTGGTGCCGATATCCCGGTTTTGGTCGTAAACGTAATCAGAGGAGGCCCGGGTCTTGGCAACATTGCTCCAGCCCAGTCTGATTACTATCAGGCGACACGAGGTGGCGGCCACGGCGACTATTTCACGATCACCCTGGCCCCTAATTCTGCACAGGAGTTGTTTGAATTTCCTAAGCTGGCCTTTGAGTTAGCTGAGAAGTATCGTAATCCGGCACTAATCTTAGCCGACGGACTACTCGGGCAGATGATGGAACCGGTTGAATTTTCCTACGACCCGGTTGACCCGACCACGCTTCCCGAACCCTCGTATGCACTAAGCGGCTGCCAGGGAAGAGACCGGAGGGTTGTCCGTTCCTACGACTTAAAACCAGGAAAACTTGAGGAGTGGAACTGGCGACGTCATGCAAAATACCAACACATCATGGAGAAAGAACAGAGAGCGCAAGCCGCTGACTGTGACGATGCAGAACTCGTCATCGTCGCCTATGGAACAAGTGCCCGTGTCTCCAGTGCGGCAGCTAGGATGGCCCGTGAAAAGGGCTATAAGGTAGGATTGCTACGGCCTATAACCCTTTGGCCGTTTCCGAAAAATGCGCTCGCCGAACTATCCAATAAAGTCGAATACTTCTTAGTTGTCGAAATGAATCTAGGGCAAATGGTGGAGGATGTGAAACTGGCTACCGAATGCAAAAACAAAATTCATTTCCATGGTCGACCCGGAGGCGGCGTACCAACACCACACGAGATTTACGAGAAAATCGAGACAATTCTTGGAGGTTCCTCATGAAACAGATTTTCGGAAGGCCGGCAGGATTAACCGACGTTCTGCAAAGATACTGTCCAGGCTGCGGTCATGGTATTGTGCATCGCATTATTGGCGAACTGTTGGTTAAACTAGGTATTCGAGAACGTGCAGTCGGTATCGCACCCGTAGGGTGTTCGGTATTCGCCGACGAATATTTCAACTGTGACATGATTCAACCTCCTCATGGTCGAGGTCCAGCAGTATCGACTGGGATCAAGCGTTCCAGACCCGACTGCATTGTTTTCAGCTATCAGGGCGATGGAGATCTCGCCGCAATCGGTACTGCAGAAATCATACATGCTGCATCACGCAACGAAAATATCACCGTTATCTTTATCAACAATGCCATCTTCGGTATGACCGGTGGTCAAATGGCTCCCACGACACTCCCGGGGATGAAGTCTACGACATCGGTTCAAGGCCGTAATATAAAGAAACAGGGTTATCCTATAAAGGTCTGTGAATTGCTTGCTGGACTTGATGGACCATACTATCTTGTAAGAACGTCGGTCCACGATCCTAAGAACATAATCAAAACCGAGAAAGCGCTCAAGAATGCTTTCGGCAATCAGATCGCGAAGAACGGATTTTCTTTGGTTGAGATACTCTCGATGTGCCCAACTAATTGGGGTATGACTCCCGTACAATCAAAAAGGTGGATCGGTGATACTATGATGAAGTATTTCCCCCTTGGAGAATACCGAAACCGGGCGAAGGAGGAAAAATGACCAAGGAAATAATTATTGCTGGCTTTGGCGGTCAAGGAATTGTATCTTCGGGTATCATTCTTGGCTACGCCGGGATGCTCGAGAATAAGAATGTTACCTTTTTCCCTTCCTATGGCGCAGAGATGCGTGGCGGTACTGCCAACTGCTCGGTAGTAATATCAAGTGAGCCTGTGGCGTCGCCCATCGTCGCTTATCCCGATATTTTAATTATCATGAATGAACCTTCCTTGGCACGATTTGAACCCATGTTGAAACCGGGGGGTATTTTCTTCTACAATAAGACCCTCATCAAGTCACACCCGAAACGAGACGATATCACTGTTCTTGCCATCGAAGCCAACGCGATTGCCGAAGAACTCGGGCAGGGCCGTATTGCCAATATGGTGATGCTCGGTGCGCTGGTCAAGAAAACCGATATACTCAAACTCGAAACACTGAAGAAGGCTCAGCGCGAAAGGTTTGTCAAGGCAAGTAGTGAGCAGCTATCTCTAAACGATAAGGCATTGGAACGCGGTTCTGAACTCTACTAGGTGGTTTATGATAAGAGACACTAAGAATTTTTGTATCGACAGGGCGGAACTAAATAGTAACTCATTAATATGTTGATCTAGGATAGTTATTATTAGCCGTCTGTCTTATTCGCAAATATAATGTTGGACGAAGTCCTGCCCTTGGTAAGGAAACCCATTCGCTACACTGGGGGCGAGTACAATATTACAATAAAAGCCGACCGAAAAGTTCACGTCGGGCTTATATTCCCAGAGATATATGAACTAGGAATGTCCAATCTAGGGATCAAGATTATTTATCATCTCTTTAACCGTGAGACAGGTGTTCAGTGTGAGAGAATCTTCGCACCGTGGCCTGATTTTGGCGACAAACTAAGGGAGCTCAATATTACACCCTATGGTCTCGAGACCAAGAAACCAATCAACACCTTTGACCTGCTCGGCTTCTCGCTGCAGAGCGAATTGTGTTATACCACCGTGCTATATATCCTGGACCTCGCCGGCATACCATTTCGCACCGCTGACCGCAATTCACTTCATCCAATTCTCATCGCCGGTGGCCCCGCAACTCTTAATCCCAGACCGCTTTCCCGGGTCTTCGATGCGTTTGTAATTGGCGACGGCGAGCCAGTGGTGCCAGAAGTAACCAAGATACTGAGAGACATACCGCTGGAAAGAAAGGAAGAACGTCTTAGTGCATTATCACAAATCGAAGGTATCTGGGTACCAACACTACATGGATACAACACAAGAGTCAAGAAACGCAACGTATCCACGCTTGACGAAGAGGCATTGCCTTTTCCCCCCATATTACCAATATGCGACATCACGCACGACCGCTACGTAATTGAAGTAATGAGGGGCTGCACTTGGGGTTGTCGCTTCTGTCAAGCCGGCTATGCAAATCGGCCATTGAGAATAAGACCCGAGTCAGATATTCTAAGGGCAGTTGAAAAAGGAATCAGACAAACTGGCTGGGAAGAGGTTTCACTCCTGTCATTCTCGATCCTTGATTATCCCGACCTATTAAACCTGATCAGAAAGCTCAATGAAATCCTAAGGAAGAAACGGGTCAGCATATCACTACCCGCGATGCGCGGCGAGTTATTCACCGAAGACCTAGCAGTGCTCTTGAAGGAAATCAAGAAAAGCGGACTGACCTTTGCCCCCGAAACTGCCAGCGAAGAGCTTCGCCGACGCTTGAACAAGTCTTTTTCAAATGAACGCATGATATCCTCAATTGTAACTGCGCACCGTCTAGGGTGGAAACAAGTAAAGTTGTATTTCATGGTTGGCCTGCCTTTCGAAACCCACGCCGACATCGGCGAGATCAACCGACTCACCGATACGATTCTAAGAACTTGCCCCCAGGGCAACGTAAAAATCTCTTTGAGTCCCTTTATCCCTAAACCACATACCCCCTTCGAATCTGTGGAATTCGCACCAATAGAAGACCTGCAAAACAAGATTGCGGTAATCAAAAATAAAAGAAGACGCCGATTGGAAATCAAGTATCAATCACCCGAGGTTTCATACATCGAAGCCGTCTTGTCCAGGGCGGATGAAAACGTATTCCCGGTGATTGAAACTGTATATCGGAAAGGCAGCAAATTCGAAGACTGGCGTGAGGGCTTTGACTTTTCATACTGGCAGGACTCTTTTCAGAAGCATGACATCGACCCGCACTGTTATTTAAGAACTCAAAAAGTGAACCCCTGGGATATCGTTGATGTTGGGGTCAGCAAAGACTTTCTGGGCAAAGAGTTTCATAGATCACGATCCGGCATAACAACTGAAAACTGCTTTCACGAGAATTGCGTTAATTGCGAAGCCTGTGGCGGAGACCAGCCCAAGTATTATCAAAGCAAGGACAAGTATATCGTGGCCGTGGAAGAGCACTACAAAAAGGGGCAACGCCTAAAATATCGCGTGAAATACACAGTGGGTGAATCTTACCGATATGCTTCACACTTGGATATTGCCAGAACCATCTATCGGGCTCTACGCAGATCTGCTCTGCCAATAGAATTCACCCAAGGATTTTCCCCAATACCCAGGGTCTCCTTTTGCCCACCAAAGAGTGTGGGGCAAGTATCCAAAGGCGATTATTTTGACTTCTACCTCGACACCGATTATTTTGGTAATATCTCAAGAGAGTTGAATGCCCGGTTTCCACCCGGCATTAGGGTTTTGGACATTCGCGCCTTAGGGCCGAATACCCAGGCACTCACTAAATCAATAAACCTAATATATTACGAAGTCGACATTACATACAAAGAACTGAAGAAAAAAATAGACCCAACTTCTAGAAGCCCGGCTTATGTTATCACTCGATCCGGTAGGAAGAATGTTCTTGATGGTTTAGATTCAATATCGGTAAACAATGGCAACCTCACCTGCGGGCTTTACTATGGCCAGGGGCAGATAAATATATATGATCTGATCTCGTATTTAACAGATCTTCCCACGGATCAGGCCAAGAAATTTAAAGTAACAAGAACGACAATGTTCATCAAAAAGGAAGGTGAATTATACTCTCCTATGGAGGTCAAGTGAGAAAAAAAGACATAATCGTAAACATCTCAAACACCGAAGCAAGAATTGCAGTAATGCAGAATGGAAGTTTTGTAGAGTTCTATCTTGACCGTGCCGAACAAACAAGCTTAGTCGGCAATGTCTATAAAGGTAAGGTTTTGAATCTCATATCAGGGCTGAAAGCTGCATTTGTTAACATCGGTATTGAGAAGAACGGATTTCTGCCGCTAAACGAAATTCCCTTTGAAGAATTTTCTGAGCTCTTCGAGAGCGAAATAGAAATGGAGCATGAATACCGACCAGAAGAGATAAAGCTCAAGGAAAACCAAGAAATAATAGTCCAAGTAACTAAGGATTCATATGGAATAAAGGGCCCCCGTATTACCTCCTACATATCCATTCCGGGCAGATACGTGGTTTTATTGATAAACGCCAAGAACATCGGAATATCACGAAGGATTCGCCAACGGCGCGTACGTGAGATGCTATTCCGGACCGCGAAGCATATCAAACCCCAAGGCATGGGCATAATCATCAGAACGGCAGCCGCGCGTGCCAAGTCCGAAGAGATAAAAAAAGAGGTGGAAGTCCTAAGACGTGAGTGGGAGAAAAACCTACTGAAAGCAAAGGCGGCCGCGCCCATTCTCATTTACCAGGAACCGGATGCTCTAATTAAAACAGTCCGTGACATATTTAACAACGAAGTGAGAAATCTGATAGTCGATTCCAACCCGGTTTACGATAAAATCATCAGCTACCTCGGCAAAGTCTCCCCGCGCATGCGCTCGCGCGTCAAATTATACACCGACGCGCAACCCATATTCGAGAAATATTATATCGAGGAACAATTGAAGAGCATTCTCGAAAGGAAAATTTGGCTACCTAGTGGCGGGTATATTGTGCTCGACCAAACCGAAGCGCTGGTGACCATTGACGTGAATACCGGCAAATCATCAAAAGAAAAACAGGCTGAGAAACTTGCCCTGTCCACCAATCTCGAAGCCTTGCGAGAAATCGTCCGACTGCTTCGCTTGCGGGACATTGGGGGCCTAGTGGTAGTGGACCTCATTGACCTTGCACGAAAAGAAAACATTGCCCGAATGCTGAGGGAATTCAAATCGCTGATTCGTGAAGACCGCGCACGTTATCGAATCGGTGCAATCAGTAAATTCGGACTGCTGGAATTCACCCGTGAGCGCTCACGAACCAGTGTTACTTCAAGGCTCAGTGAACCCTGTCCCGTGTGCAGGGGAAGAGGAAGAACAATATCCCGCCAGAGCGCACTTGGCTATGTCGAACGTTGGTTCATTAACAATGGGAATAACATCCGGGGCAAGATGGTCGAGCTGCAGACGTCCCCACGTCTAGCCGACTTCCTCAGTCTACGGCACGCAGACACAATTGCGAATATCGCTAAGGAGTACAGCTTGATACTACACATTAAGGCCGATTACGCCTTCGCTGAAGGAGATTTCAAGGTAGTGGTACTATAATTGAATTAAGAAAGGAATAACAAGATGCGTGGATTCACGAAAGATTTCACTCAACGAGAAATTCAAAGCTTAGAAAATAGGGCAAGGCTGTGCCGTGGTGACATCATCAAGATGACAAACATTGCCGGTTCTGGACATCCCGGGGGTTCTATGTCTTCGATCGACATTTACTTGACGCTCTTCTCCCGAGCCCGCGTCTCATCAGATAAACCTAACGATCCTAAACGAGACCGGATCATTGTTAGCCACGGGCACACTTCACCTGGTCTATATGCATGCCTTGCTAGTTTAGGTTTCATTGACCGCGACGATCTGTTAGCAAGTTTCAGAAAACTTGATGGCCCTTATGAAGGACATATTGAAAGAAATGTGCCCGGCGTTGAGTGGACGACCGGTAACCTCGGCCAGGGGTTGTCAGCCGGCTGCGGGTTTGCCTTGGCCGGACGCTTACTTGGCCTACATTACAACACATTTGTGATAATGAGTGACGGTGAGCAAGCAAAGGGTCAAGTAAGTGAAGCTCGGAGATTTGCCCGTAAATACAATTTGAATAGGCTGACCGTAATCATCGACCATAATCACATTCAAATCTCGGGGAGAACTGAGGATATCATGCCCGTGAACATTAAGGAAAACTACCTCGCCGATGGCTGGCAGGTTTTGGAAATTTCGGGACATGATTTCCAAGAGATAAACGCCGCCGTGCGCCAGGCGTTATCCGACGAGGCTAATCCCTATGCAATCATTGCCGAAACAACAATCGGTAAGGGAGTCTCGTTCATGGAAAACCAGCGCGAGTACCATGGCCGTGCTTTGACAAAGGAAGAATGCACAAAAGCGCTTGGCGAGTTGGATATTTCCGATGATATCGCAGAGATATCGCAGACCCAAGCTACACGCAGGATACGGAACTATGATTATGCCAACTCTCGCGCGCCCAAACTGAAAATTGGCAAGTGCAAAACGTACGATGAGAGCACCCACCCCCGGGCAGCATTCGGCAACGTGCTGGCAGAGATCGCCGAGCTCAACCCAAAGGTACCAATCGCCGTCCTGGATTGCGATCTAACCGAATCGGTAAAGTCCAACAAGTTTGCCAAAGTACGTCCCCACGATTTCTTCGAGGCTGGAGTAAGTGAACATACGACAGCTACGATCGCCGGGGCGCTATCCATCAACGGGGTCGTAGCGATCTGGGCAGATTTTGGAGTATTTGCAATCGATGAGGTATTTAACCAATTGCGGCTGAATGACATAAACCATACGAACGTGAAGATCTGTGCTACACATCTTGGCTTTAATGTGGGGCCCGACGGCAAGACTCACCATTGCATTGATTACATCGGCTTATTACGTAACCTGTTTGGCTTTAAACTTGTAGTACCAGGGGACGCAAACCAGACCGATCATATTGTCCGTCATGTATTGAACCAAGATGGCAACTATGTAATCGGTCTCGGAAGAAGCAAGTTGCCGATCGTTAGAACCGTGAATAATGAAATCTTCTTCGACGCACCGTATAAATTTGAATACGGCAAGTGCGATGTGATCCGTGAAGGTAAAGATTGTACAATAATGACGCTTGGCTCAATGCTTCCCATGGCGATTGCGGCTTGTGAAAGTTTAGCTATCGACGGCATTGGCGCGACGGTTTACAATGTTACTTCACCTTTACATATCGACAAAGCAACTGTGCACGAAGCCGCTACCACAGGGCTCGTCGTCACCTATGAGGATCACGTCGCGGACTCCGGACTGGGCAGCATAGTCGCTCAGCTAATAGCCCGCGCTAATATCCAAACCAAATTCGTTCAGCTGGGAATCGATCAATACGGCGCCTCAGACAGTGCTGAGAATCTATATAAACGATATGGCCTGGGCCCAGATTCTCTAGTAAGGACAATCAGGGAAACCCTCTGAACACAACAGGAGTCCGGCACACGAAAAAAAAGTATCGCTATATTGACCACACAGCTGACCTTGGTATTGAGGTGTGGGGCGAGAATGCTAGTGCTCTATTTGTCAACATCGGCAAGGCTATATTCGAAACACAAATCCAGGGCAAAATCATGGCCGACAAAAAGCAATCTATTATACTAAAAGGTGAATCCTTAGAGGATCTATTCATTGATTGGTGCCGCGAGTTGCTCTACAATTTCTCGGTTCACGGCTTCATTCCTGTCGATTATGAAGTATCGGTTGAGAATTCTTCAATACGTGCCCACCTACGTGGAGACGTATACGACGCAAATCGCCACCGTGTGAAACTAGAGATCAAGAATCCAACTTATCACAACTTCGTAATCGAAAAAAGAAAAAAAGGTCTTCGCGCCCGGATAATATTTGACGTATAACATGAAACGGGATAAAAAGGCTCGAGAAGGCAAAAAGGGCATGAAAAGGCGAATAGGGCGATGAACGCTACAACCAATGCGGCCTTCGTCGCCATGATAGCCTTCACTTCTCGTCCTCTCTCAGCCCTTGTGATTTTCCGCCAACGTGGATTTTGCTCAAATTCTGGATTTGACTGCAAAATCCAACGTCCAGAGCTGTGTCTTGAGGGGATTTCATATTTTGTAGGAAAATTCAGTCCCGTTCGACGAGGATCCTCGCACCCTGGGCGGGACATCCTGTATTTTCGTCAGAAAGTATGGGGCTTTCAGCCTTCTCTCCCCCTTCTAGCAGCATGAAACTCCGTCTGAGCACATTCTTCAACATCTCATCGTTTCAAATTCTGGCAATGTTTCGCAGAGGTCTATTCTACAGCTATCTCTCCATCTACCTCCGGTTCTTCCTTGGTTTGAGTGTCACTGAAACAACCCTCTTCGCCACGCTGCCCATGGTACTTAACATTGTCTTTCAGAGATATGTATGGGGTACAATTTCTGACAAGTACCAAAGGAGAAGAACGCTCATCATTCTCGGTGAGGTCTTGGCGGCAATCGGAACCGTATTTGTGTGGTATTTTCATACGTTACCCAATAGCAAACTCGCGGCCGGTTACGTAATCATAGTTGGTCTCTCGCTGGTTGAGATCTTCTGGTCGATGTCAAATATCGGATGGAGCGCGATCATTTCTGATCTGTATCCGGAGGAAGAACGCACCGGCGTACAGGGAAGACTTTCCAGCATCGGCGCTCTTGGAAGAATAGCTGGTGTTTGGGTCGGTGGCCTGGCCTATGATGGGCTTGCTCAACATTACGAGGGGTGGGGTTTCAATCAAGGATTCTTGTTTTTCGTCGCATCCGGCGTCATGCTAATTTCAACCATCCCCATGTTCTTTGTACCTGAAGGCGGCATCAACACTGCGGGACCGGACAAGGAGGCGGTCAATAAACCTAAGGATGAAACCAGACAGGCTCAAATCTCCCGGGTTTTCCTTGTGTTCTTGCTGGCAATGATCTTCATCAACTTCGGCCGCAATTCTATTGCCGTCATTAAGTCCCAATACCTCTCGTTGGATCAGGGATTTAACGTATCAAGCAATCTCCTTAGCTACATAGTGAATATGGAATCTCTGGCGATCTTCATCATGGGGTTCTTAGTCACACGCCTAGCGCGCCGTTACAGTGATGTGATCCTACTATTAGCAGGCACCTGCTGCGCGATCCTTAGTCTCGTTGGATTTGTGCTCGCGTCTGAATTACCCCTTATCTTCATCAGTAATTTCCTTGCTGGAGTTTCTATGGTGGTAATATTATCGTCATCATATTCTTATGCCTCGAGACTGATCCCGCCTCAACACCGCGGAAAGCAGTTCGCCTGGTTCAACGCCACCTTTTTCCTCAGCTGGGGCGTTGCCGGAACCCTCGTTGCCGGGCCTATTGCCGACCTATTAATGAAGGCTGGCGCTTCCCAGGTCCTTGCTTACAAGATATCTTTCTTATCATCGGCCGTCCTGGTCGTAATCGGCGCAGTCATCCTTTTCTATGCCGATCGCATGAAACGACGCACAATTTACCTTGAATCGTCGATTTCCTCTCGGCGTTAGCACGAGGCCTCAATATCCGAAATAGTCACGAACCCTCGTTTTGCATACCAGTCATAACAGTCCGAGCGACAGAAATTCCAGTTTGTCTTGACTTTGTCCGTTTTTTGACTACAATAGCGTATGAAATTGATTGAAGAAATCAAAAAGGCTGAAGAAAAGGGTGAAAAGTTTAGAAAAAATGCCGCAATTGAAGGGCAGAATTTAATTGAGAAAACCAGAGAAAAAGGTGAGAAAGAATTAGCCGACCTAGACAAAACAAAAGACAAATTGATAGAAAATGAATTGATCAAGGCTAAGAAGAAGATCGACGCGGAAGTTGCGAAAATGGACGCCCAGTACGAACAAAACCTTAAGAAAATCAAGGATTCCTATAAGAAAAACAAAGAAAAGGCTATTAAGAAAATTCAAGACCTGATACTCAAATGGCCGTCCTCCCGGTAGAGAAAATACACGTCGTTGTCCACAAAAGTATAAAGGACCAATTCCTTCATTCGCTGCAAAGGGAAGGAATCGTCCATATAACCGAATTAGAAGAGTCAACATCAAAGACATCAAGTGAACTCACGCGCCTTGATGAAGCCCTGGGTCAGCTTGCTGCCTACAAGAAAAGGCATCCACTTTCAATGTTCTTCAACCTGAAACGAACCATGCATTATGACGATTTCGTTGAATCAACACAGGCCTACGACTACAGAACAACCGTTGCTCAGCTTGAGAATATCAAGACAGAGCGTGAGAAGACGCTCGCCCACATCAGACAACTCGAGGACGATATTTCTCTTCTTTCACCTTGGATCCCCCTCAATGCGGCCCTGCACACCCTTCGTGAATTCAAAGAAACCGAGGCCATAGGGGTAATCATTCCATCCGATGATGCGCTCGAGAATCTGACCAAGATCATTGCCGACATACCCTATTCCATGGAGCACGTCAATACAATCGGAACCAACTTCTACAATATCCTCTTCGTAAAAAAAGAGCAAAGTCCACATTTACGAGCCCGACTCGTCGAGAATGATTGTGATATTGCTGATTTTCAGACCCACGAAGGCAGGCCAGAAGAACTCGTTTTCCAATTCACGCAGGAACTACAANCGGAACGAAAAAGAATNGAAGAATTAGGTGAGCAAGAAACAAACCTAGCTGAAGAGATCAAGCACCTGGANGCAATTTCGGATCTTCTTTCCATCAGGGGNAAGAAAGAGGGCCTGTCCGANGCGTTACCCGAAACAATACGCACGACGAATATCATTGGTTGGGTACTCAGGCGTCATCTAAAGCGNTTGGACAAATTAATCGAGAAATTTCAGTTTGTCTATTATGAAAAGGTCGAGAAAGAACCTGACGAACGNCCGCCGGTCGCGTTGCAGAATGCCACGTTGAGTAGACCTTACGAAATGCTTGTGAAACTCTATAGTATGCCCAACCCACGGGAATACGATCCGACCCCGTTTCTGGCTTTCTTCTTTCCGATTATGTTTGGCTTATGCATTACCGATGCCGTATACGGCATTCTACTGATACTCATTTCGTTATATCTGATGCGCCAAGTATCTGGTGACAAAAGTCTGTTTAGAATTCTCATGGTCGGTGGTATCTTGACCATTTTCGCCGGAGCAATGGTCGGAGGCTGGGCGGGCGATATTTTTGAGTATATCGGATTTGAGCCGCTCATAAGATTTCGCAAGTCGGTCATGTTGTTTGACCCGGTTACCAATCCTATGATTTTCATCGCCATTGCCCTAGGTTTAGGCTTTGTGCATATGATGATCGGCATCGGTATTGAAATATACGACGATTTTAAAAACGGTGACTATAATCAAGCAATTTTTGCAAATCTTACCTGGTTCATTCTTTTACCAGCACTCATATTCTATTTCACGATATTCAATTCATCCCCAGGGACAAAAGCCGTGGTGGAAATTGTACTATGGATGTGCATAGTGGGTATCATAGTGGCGTCACACCCAGAAGGGAAACCGAGGCCTATGGATCAAGTAGTATGGGCAGTAATCCTTTGGCTAATATGGTATTGGGTTACTAGCATAGTGGGTAATCTGTTTCAGTTCAAATACATCATTCAAATTCCATCTATTTCCTATCTTGCGATTGTACCTCTACTCATTGTTGAATTCACGCGCATGAAAGAGATGAAGAAAGTATTAGGCAAAGTAGCATGGGGTTTTTACAACCTGTATGGTATTTCTAGCTACCTCGGTGTACTGCTCTCATATGTACGTCTCATGGCATTGGGCATGGTGACCGGAGTTATCGCAATTGCCATAAATAAGATTGCCTGGATGATTACCGGGATACCAGTGCTGGGGGTTATCCTCGTCATCATCATCCTCATTCCGGCGCATCTGTTTAACCTTGTTATCAATGCACTGGGCGGTTTTATCCACACGATGCGTCTACAATACATCGAATTCTTCGGTAGATTTTACAGTGGTGGAAGCAAGCCTTTCAAACCCTTTCGCCTCGAAACGAACTATGTGGATATCGAGTAATGTGTTTTGCTTAGGCATTCTGGCATTTTAGGCATTTCAGGTATTTACTAATTGTGGGAGGTATAATGGTTGAAACTTTCGGATTAGCAATAGCAATTGCAGGTGGTGCACTTGCCGCAATACTTGGTGGTATCGGCTCGGCAATTGGCATTGGCTATGCCGCCCAGGCTGCAAATGGAGTATTAAGCGAAGATCCTGAGAAATTCGGCAGTTTATTGATTCTTGTTGCGCTGCCTGGCACCCAGGGTGTGTACGGGTTCATCGGTGCTTTTATGGTCTTGCAGAAAATCGGAATATTCGGCGGCGAAACGGTCACACTATCTCTTCAACAGGGTCTTCAAGTTTTCTTTGCCGCCCTACCGGTTGCCATTGCCGCACTCGCTTCAGCTATCTGGCAAGGGAAAGTGTGTACGGCGGGTGTTGAGATGGTTGCAAAACGGCCAACCGAGGCCGCAAAGGCAATGATTTACGGAATCCTCGTGGAATTCTACGCCGTGCTTGGATTGATCGTTACCATTTTAGCTGTTGTTCAAATGAAGCTGTGATATGTCGACACAAAAGGTAATCAACAAAATACTCGAGGACGCAAAAGAAGAAGCCCAAGAAATCATCGCGCAGCACAAAAGCGAGGCGAATAACATTACGAAGGATTATGCTGAACGCATCGCTCAGAAGAAAATCGCTATCGATAATCACGTGGCAGAGTTGAAGAATAAAGAAATCATGAGAGCACTTTCTCAAAACAGGCTCGATTTGAACAAGAAATTGACCAAGAATAAACAAGATTTAATAAACGTTACGATCGCAGAGGCTGTCAAGCAACTCATCGAACACAAGGAATACGCAGCCTTTCTTAAAGCCCTGATCAAGAATAGTGGCGAGACCGAAGGTGAACTACTACTCAGCAATACAGATCTCAAGCGCCATCGTAATGAGCTGGAGAAATTCGTTCGTAACGAGAAGTTGAACTTAAGAATCGCCGGCGCCAATGATATCAAGGGTGGTGTCATAATAAAGAAGGGTAAGGCAAGTCACATCGGTTCGCTTGACATAATACTCGAGCTACTAAGTGATGAGCTAGCTATTGCAGTCTCCAAAATCTTATATTAGAGAATGGAAGAAGTGACAAAAGGAGATTTCGACACTTCTTCCTCTGAGGAGGACATTCATGGCTGATAAAGGCATCAAAAATATCGGATTGTTCGGACACGCCGGGAGCGGCAAAACCACAATCGCTGATGGGATTCTCTACCTTGCAGGAGCCAACACGCGGTTCGGGAAGGTCGCCGAAAAAACATCGGCATTCGATACAGAACCCGAAGAACAAGAAAAGGAATGCAGCCTCAACGTAGGACTAGCGTCGTTCAACTATCAAGGTGTGAATATCAATCTCATCGATACACCAGGCTATGCGGATTTCATTGGTGAAGCGATGAGCGGTATTGAGGCTGTCGACTGTGCCGTCGTGGTCGTCGATGCCTTCGCTGGAATAGAAGTCGGTACGGAGCGGTTGTTGAATGAAATTTCCAAGAAGAACATACCAGTGTTATTCTTCATCAATAAACTGACGAAAGAAAACACAGATTTTTACAAAACACTGGCTTCGGTCGGCGAAATGTATAAAAAAAGTGTCGTCGCGTTAAACCTCCCCATTGGCGAGGCAAATAAATTCAGCGGCGTCGCTGATGTACTGAAAAACAAAGCATACGGTAAGAAAGGTAAGGAGGAAGCAGTCCCTGATGAAGTGAAAGAGAAAATCGGGCAGCATCAGGAGAAATTCATTGAGGCCGCGGCTGACTTAGATGAAGCCCTGATGAATAAATACATTGAGGGCGAAAATGTTGAGCTGGGCGATTGCATCGAACCATTGAAGAATGGCATCGCGCAGGGGAAGGTCGCCGTTTGCCTAGCCGGGGATGCTCATGAGTTGATTGGTATCGTCAATTTACTCGACACGGCTATCGAGTTCCTGCCCTCTTCGCATGTGTTGCCTGAAATTCAAATAGACGACCGAAGGCTTGAGCGCTCCGATGATGCACCGTTCGTGGGTTATGTCTTCAAGACCGTAGTCGAACCCCACCTGGGTGAGTTGTGTTACCTGAGAGCCTGGAGCGGAAAAATCAAAAGTGGCGAAGTAGTCACTAATACGACAAAATCCGTCGAGGAGAAGATCAATCAGATATTCACAATCAAGGGTAAAGAGAAAACTGAGATTCAAGAGCTCAGTAGTGGTATGATCGTCGGGTTAGTGAAACTCAAAAGTACCCATACTGGGGATACACTGGCGAAAGGTATCAGCGCCGCACTGCCTCAAATAGGATTTCCCGCCCCATCGATATCTATGGCCATCGTCCCCAAGGCAAAAGGCGATGAGGAAAAAATTTCTTCTGGGCTAGCGCGTCTTCATGACGAAGACCCCACATTTACATTCGCCTACGATCCAGAGATCAAACAATTAATAATATCGGGTATCGGCGAGTTGCATCTCGATATCATTCTTTCTCGGCTGAAAAGGAAATATGGCGTAAGTGTCGATTTAGTCAGACCCCACGTCAAATATCGCGAGACATTTACGAAAAAAACCGAGGCGCAAGGAAAGTATAAGAAACAAACTGGAGGACATGGACAGTATGGTGATTGCTGGTTAAAGGTTGACCCTTTGGAACGCGGGAAAGGTTTCGAGTTCGTTGACGAAATCGTGGGCGGAGCAATCCCCTCGCGTTACATTCCATCAGTCGAGAAAGGCGTCAAGGAGGCGTTGGCGGGAGGCTTCCTTGCCGGCTATCCCCTTACCGACATAAGAGTCACTGTCTACGACGGGTCCTACCATCCGGTCGACTCTTCAGACATCGCGTTTAAGATTGCCGCCTCAATGTCCCTCAAGGCTAATGCGGCAAAGGGGAACGTAGTATTACTCGAGCCGATACACGAAGTGGAGGTCTACGTTACAGAATCGTTCATGGGTGATGTTATTGGTGACCTTAATAGCAGGCGCGGGAAGATCATGGGCATGGAGGGCGCTGGTAAGACCCAGAAAATAAAGGCCCTTGTACCTGAGGCAGAAATGTACAAGTACTCGACCAGCCTTCGTTCGATGACCCAGGGTCGTGGTTATTTCGACACAAAATTCAGCCATTACGAAGAAGTCCCGCGTGACACAACCCAGAAGATTATCGAAGGGGCAAAAAAAGCAAAAAAGGAATAGATGCGGCCGGTTCTCATTGAGCTCGGCGGGATTGAAATCCCAGCATACGGAATTATGTTGGTTGTATCCTTTCTTGCCGCACTCTGGTATGTGAAACGCCACGCGCCAAAATTCCAAATCTCGCCCATTATAGTTGAGAATCTGGCTTTCTACATAATGCTCGGTGTCATTATTGGCGGCCGGATACTATACGTAGTATTTCACTGGGCTCAATATGAGAGTGACATCCCAGGCATGTTCAGGCTCTGGGAAGGCGGCATGATGTTCTTCGGAGGGCTTATTGGCGGATTCCTGCTTGGTGCACTGTATCTTAGAAAACAAAAAATCTCTGTTCTCAGAATATCTGACATAGTTGCTCCCGCGCTAGGGCTCGGCCTTTTCTTCACCCGCATTGGATGTTTTCTTAACGGTTGCTGTTTCGGAATTCCATCAACATTACCATGGGCAATACGTTTTCCTGATCAATGCGTAGCCGGCGCTTCGCTGGTCGGCGAACAGCCCCTACATCCTACACAGCTCTACGAATCGGCATTTGGGCTGGCTCTATTTTTCTTTCTGAACAACAGGCTAGGTAAGTTTCATAGAAGAGGTGCGATATTTTCGCAGTATCTCATATTCTATGGAGGTTTTCGGTTCGGCATTGACTTCATCCGTTACTATGAGAATAGTGCCAATTTTTGGATCAACCAAGTAATCGCCCTTGGACTCATCGCGGTCGGCGTGGTAATCCTACTAAAGTTTGCCAAGAAAGTTCATTGAACCGATTCCTTGCAGTTCTGAAGTCAGGGTCAGATTTCATACTTCCTCAGATGTGTTTGCTGTGTGATAAGGAAATCGAAAAAGGCATGATTTGCGACAATTGTTTCGACTATTTGCCTCTTGTCAAACCGCCCGTGTGTCATCGTTGCGGCCGACCTACAAGTAGCGGAACGGTGTGCAACTTTTGCAGAAACGACAGCGCGCTCGATCATGGACGGGCCTGGATGCTTTTTGTCCCACCGTCAGACAAAATGATCTACCACTTTAAGTATCGAAGCAAAACTCGGCTGGCACGCATCCTTGGCCGTGCAATGGCCGCGTTGATACAAACTGACCATAAACATAGGCAGGCCGATACAATAATGCCGGTGCCTTTACACTGGTGGAAACAACTGCGCAGAGGTTACAATCAAGCAGCACTACTCGCGCGAATCATAAGTCAAGAAACTGGGATCGTCAGGCAGAATAAACTTAAACGCGTCAAGAATACAAGGTCACAGACTCGTATGAACCAACACGAACGTCAAAAGAACGTATCGAAGGCATTCACGGTATCTGCCAATGGCATTAAGAATAAAAAGGTGATTCTTGTCGACGACGTTCTCACGACCGGCGCAACCATAAATGAATGCGCCCGGGTACTTAAGGAACACGGGGCGGATGAAGTGTATTCGTGTGTCGCTGCAATCACACCGGATCAACATCGTTGATGGCTTGAGGTTACGATGCTAGAAGAACAGAATTCTTTTATGGCTCTACGCACCAAAATATCCAATTGCAGTGAGATAGAATTAATGTTTAATCAGTTTGTCATCGTCCGGCTTGACCGGACGATCCAGGAAAACTCAGAAAGTATAATACACATGCTGGATCCCATGGTCAAGCCAGGGAATGACAAGAACGTGATTTTAGAGGAGAAAGTTCAATATGTCACAAAGGAAACGACATGCTCGTAAATTTGAATAACATCCTTCCTGCAGCACGAAAGGGTAAGTACGCAGTCGGTGCCTTCAATACGTCTAACATGGAAATAACACAAGCTATTCTGCTGGCCGCCGAATACTTGAATGCACCAGTCATCATTGCGACGAGCGAGAAGGCAATCAGTTACGCCGGGATTGAGAACATCTCGGAAATGATAATCGGCATGGCAAAACGCGCCCACATACCAATTGTCCTTCATCTCGACCATGGCAAATCGTATGAACTGTGTAGGGAATGTATCAAACATGGCTACACATCCGTGATGATCGATGCGTCGCAATTGTCGTTCAACGATAATGTCCAGTTGACGCGAAAGGTTATCCGCTACGCACACAAATATGGGGTCACGGTTGAAGCCGAGATCGGAAGGCTTGCAGGTATCGAAGATGACCTAAGAGTAAAGAAAAGAGAAGCAATCTACACTGATCCACAGGAGGCCAAACGCTTTGCCGAGGAATCAGGTTGTGACGCCCTGGCAATAGCGATCGGCACCTCACATGGCGCCTATAAGTTCAAAGGGACGCCGAGATTGCGTATCGATATATTAAAGGAAGTCGCCCGTGCGGTAAGAACACCCCTCGTACTCCATGGAGCTTCAGGGGTGAAACTCAAATGGATAAACCGGGTAGACAAATATGGTGGTACATTGGAACACGCAAAAGGAGTCCCCGACGAGCTGCTGCGTGAAGCCGTGAAAAACGGGATAGCTAAGATAAATACCGATACCGATCTGCGAATTGGTTTCACGGCCGGCGTGAGGGAATATCTCAGCATGCACCCACATGACTTCGACCCACGAAAAATTATCGCGCAGGCACGTAAAAGAATCACTGAAGTCGTTATGGATCGAATAAGTGTTTTCGGATCCAAGAATAAGGCATGATGAATCAGCGAGGAATCACCTTCATATTCATAATTGTCACCACATTGTTCCTTCTAACATGTGGTGCCCCTCAGAAGGAATATACTTACAGTAACTTTCTTTTTGGATCGCAGTGTACGATAACCTTCTACTATATAGGAGATGAACGCGCACAAGAGATCATCGATGTCGTTGATTTGGAACTCGTGCGCTTGGATTCACTCCTAAACTACTTCTCAGAATATAGTCTCATAACTCATTTGAATCGCCTGTCACGTGTCAAGGCACCGAGTGATATCATTTTCCTGGTGAGTTTTTGTGATTCAATCTCCCGTCTTACTAACGGGCGTTTTGACATCACGATTGCGCCGTTGTTGGAATTGTGGGGTTTCTATGAGGGAGAAAAAAGGCTTCCTGATACCGAGGAAATCGCCCAGGCAATGAAAGCCGTTGACTATCGCAGAGTGCAGATAAAAGGTGATTCGATTCTACTCCAACCCGGCATGAAAATCGATCTCGGCGGAATTGCGCAGGGCTATGCAGCTGACCACGCCGCTCTGATTCTCAGACAACGCCACGTTAAATCAGCGATAATCGATATTGGGGGCGAAGTCTTAACAATCGGACAATCGATGCAGGGCAGATCTTGGAGAGTTGGGATAAGAAATCCCCGCGGTGCAGGAATAATTGAAACTGTGGAGCTGAGCGATTCTGCTGTATCAACATCCGGGGACTATGAGAAATTCTTCATCCTCAGAGAAAAGCGGTATCCCCATATTATTGATCCAACAACCGGTTTGCCAGCACAGGAATTCGCCTCGGTGACCGTATTTGCCGATAATGCTACGCTTGCCGATGCCCTATCTACTGCCGTAGCTATTATGGGCCCAAGAGACGGCATCGAGTTCCTTGATTCGCTAGAATTACAAGGTATAATATATTATGAAGAAAATGGTACCTTAAAAAGAGTGGCAAACCGATGAAGAGGGAAACAAAGCATTATATACAGCAAGAAGATTATCTTGAATGTCAAATGTGTCCTCATTATTGCAGGATACTTGATGGCAAATTTGGGCTCTGCCGCGGGCGTAAGAACGAAGATGGCAAACTCTGGGCGACCAACTACGGTGAAACAACATCAGTTGCACTCGATCCTATTGAAAAGAAACCGCTATACCACTTTTTCCCCGGCACTCAGATTCTCTCGATTGCATGCAATAGCTGCAATATGCGCTGCCCATTCTGTCAGAATTGGGAAATATCTCAAGGTGAAGTAAAAACAGAGTATATCGCACCAGAAATACTCGTGAAGATATTCAAAGACCACCCATCAATAGGTATTGCCTATACCTACACGGAGCCATTGATGTGGTTCGAATACATAATTGACGTAGGAAGCCTAATCCATGACGCGGGCGGCAAGAATGTACTGGTAACTAATGGCTTGATCAACGAAGTACCTTTATCCGAGATAATCCCCTTGATAGATGCAATGAATATTGATCTCAAAACAATGAACCCAGATGTTTATAAGAAGATCCTTAAGGGCGATTTGGATACAGTCAAGAAGACAATTGAGCTTGCCCATGAGAACTGCCATATTGAAATTACCAATCTCATCGTCACCGGGATAAATGATAAGACCAGCGAAATCGATCAACTTATCGATTATGTTGCGTCCATCAATAGAAACATACCTCTACACTTCTCAAGATACTACCCCAACTACAAATACACAAAACCCCCGACACCAGTGAAGACTATCGAATATGCCTACGAAAAAGCACGCACAAAGTTAAACTACGTATATATCGGAAACCTGCCTGCTGAAGATGGCTCGCACACAATGTGTCCGAAATGCGGCAATATGCTAATCGAAAGATTACATTTCCGAGCATTAATAAAAGGATTAGAAGGCAATTTATGCCGTAAATGCGGCGAGCAAATTCCTGTCATAACCGAAGCCGCGACCAGGCAGGTAGATTAAAGAAAGGAGTAATATGGCAAGACGCAAATTAGGTCATGTGATCACAGGAATAATAGTAGGTGGAATAATCGGCTCAGCATTATCCTCCCTGCTGAGCGGCATTTTTCCTAAAGGTCCTGTTAAGAATCTTTTTTTTAGTGCTCTCAAGGTAGGATTCTCGGCAACCGAAGTAAATTTGGGATTCTTTAGCTTTACGCTCGGCCTCGGAATTAATATAACACTCGTGACTGTTATCTTTATTTTTCTAGTCATCTACTTGCTGCATAAGCTGTAGCAAGAGTTAGTTAGGAATCTACCTCGACAAGGACGATATGCTAATAAAAGGCACACGTATTAATAAAGACAAAAAAGTTGAAGTTATCAACCCTTACAATGACCAGGTTATTGAATCTTTGGGAATGAGTGAAGCATGTGATATCGATGAAGCAATTACCATAGCGCTCAAGGGATTTCAAGTATTGAAAAATATGCCTGCCGGCGAAAGAGCGAAGATCCTCGAGAAGACCTCAGAAATCATAAATAGAGACAAGGAAAAATTCAGTCGTGCGATCGCACTCGAATCCGGGAAAACAATTAACGAAGCGCGTGGCGAAGTGGATCGCGCGACCAATACCATGAAACTCTCGGCGGTTGCAGCAACGGAGTTAACCGGAGAGACTGTTCGTTTTGATCTAACTAGCCCTTCAAAGAAGATCGGTTTTTTCATACGCGTACCCTTGGGTGTCGTATGTGCGATTACACCCTTCAACTTTCCCCTCAATCTCTCCTGTCACAAAATCGGGCCGGCCATTGCTGCTGGGAATTCGGTTATTCATAAACCTGCAACCAAAACGCCAATTTCAGGAGTCATGCTAGCCGAAGCATTAGTCGAAGCGGGATTACCCGCTGAGGCAATTTCTGTACTCATCGGACCAGGGAGCACGGTTGGCATGTCACTCATCAAACACAGCCATATCAAAAAAATAAGTTTCACCGGATCCCTAGAGGTCGGCGAGATAATCACCAGCAACTGTGGTATGAAGCGCGTAACAATGGAACTCGGGTCTAACTCGGCAGTCGTTGTATTCGAAGACGCGCCACTCGATCTCGTGGCCAAGAAAGTACGCAAGGGCGGCTACACTCTTGCCGGACAGGTTTGTATATCGATTCAACGTGTATACGTGGCTGATAAGGTTGCCGATGATTTCCTTGATGCATTGTTGAGCGAGGTAACACAAATAAAATACGGCGACCAACTTTTGCCAGAAACCGAAATGGGGCCAATGATTGACCGCGACGCACTCAGTAAGGCACAACACTTCTGCGAAGATGCGGTACAGGGGGGTGGTAGAATAATCACTGGGGGCAAAAGAGAGGGTAGTGTTTTCACGCCAACGATTATTTCCGATGTCTCCGAGGACGCTTTGGTTATTCAGGAAGAAGCATTTGCGCCAATTGTTGCCGTTAACAGATTCTGGACAGTTGACGAAGCTATTCAGAAGGTCAATGACACCAAGTATGGTCTACAGGCTGGCGTTTTCACCAACGATATTACCAGGGCATTGGAATGCGCACGCGCTATCGATGCTGGCGGTATTTTGATAAATGAGATGCCCACATTTAGGGTAGATAACATGCCTTATGGTGGAACAAAGGGTAGCGGTATTGGGCGTGAGGGTCCCGCTTTTGCAATCAAAGAAATGACTGAAGAGAAGCTAATCGTTCTTGACCAGAATCCCTTAACCTAAATTCATCGGAAGTCACTCTACAGATGACTTCTATTTACTTTGAGCCTCTAGTTGCGCCTCCAGTTCTTGAATTCTCTCGACCAACTTCTCTTTCTCGGCCTCTTTCTCTTTCCTCCATATTCTTGTAAGCATACCAAAGGCCATCACCATTATGATTACTCCCCACCACGGTGCGAACCAGCCGAAGATATTAAAAAGGTAGAAAATCAATCCTGATAAACCAATCAAGAAGACGATTAGAGCCCACATTGCCATAAAACCTCCCTTATATCTTCGTCTCGGCTTATTAATGTATTATACAAACAATTCCTGTTTTGTCAAGAAATAACGGACGATTGATATGCCGACCCTGGGTTACACCCGGAATTTTATCAAAATGATGTCTCCGTCCTGTACAATATACTCTTTTCCCTCGATTTTTGAAAGACCGAGATTCTGCGCCTCAACAAATCCGCCCACCTTTATGAAATCATCATAAGTCAGCACCTCGGCTTTAATGAATCCCTTTTGCATGTCGGTATGGATCTTCCCGGCCGCGTCAATCATCTTTGTGCCTTCCTGTACTGGCCAAGCTCTTGCTTCCTCACCTTTAATCGTGTAGAAAAGCATCATGTTTAGTCTCTCCAAGCACAACTTGATAAATCCAGCTGGACCCTCCATTTCTACACCCGCATCTTTCCTCAATTCTGTCTTTTCATCTTCATCAAATTCAGTAATCTCTTCCTCAAGCGCCACCGAAATTCTATAACCATCTATTCCATTTTGAAACTTGCCTTCATCATCTAAGTTCAAGACTATTATCTCGGGTTTTGGTGTGAGTAAGGGCAGTTCAATGTGTGGCTCGCCGGGGGCTTCACCTTGACTCAGGGCGTCTTTTACCTTACTCAATCTTTCCATCTCATCGTGGAATTCAGCCACCTTTCTTATCTTCGCCATACGGCGTTCAACAATTTCCAGATCTGACAGAAGAAGTTCTGTCCGCACAATCGTGTAATCATCTCTGGGTGACAGAATGCTCGATGTGTGAGCAACATCAGGTGCCATGAAGCAACGCAGCACATGTACAATGAGATCGACGTCACGTATATGGGAAAGAAACTTGTTTCCCAATCCTTCGCCTTTGTGTGCATCTTGTATTAGCCCGGCGATATCCACAAATTCAATGCTCGCGTATTTCATCTTGGGGGATTTGGTAATCTCGACTATCCTTTCGATGCGGTTATCCGGGATTGAAACCATCCCAACATTGCGGTCGATGGTCGTAAAGGGAAACTTCGCGACTTGGGCATGAGCTTCAGTTAAGAGATTGAAAAGACTCGACTTACCAACATTGGGGAGGCCGATGATGCCAACCTTCATGGGTCAGCCTATCGGTACATCAGATTATCAGGAAGTGAACACAAGAATATCAGAAAATCAGGAGCACCATCTGATATTCTGGTACTTTGGTAACCTTCCCTTGATACTCTGTTTTCCAGATATGCTTCACCGTGTTTCTGCTCGCATGTAATCAATATCTCCGACATCGATCGAGTTGATGTAATTCTGTGCCCTCACAAAACCTTGGCTAAGCATGATTTGCATGCCAGTAATACCTTCTTCTATTACCTTCATCAGCAGTTTGCGTTCGGGAGCATTGAATCGGCTGAGCACATAATCTGCCGCATCCACTTGGGGCAGTCCAATACCAATACGCAGACGCGGGAAACCGGATGTCTCGAGCATGTCTATTATTGAACGCAATCCCAAATGACCACCGTCGCTCCCCTTACTTCTCAATCGTATTTTGCCCAAGGGCAAATTAATATCGTCGAGCACGACCATAAAATCGCGTTCTTCTCCACCAAGTATTTCTCGTATTGTACATCCACATTGATTCATCCAGCATTTTGGCTTTACGAGTACCAATTTGGTGCCTTTGACCTTGAGCGTCGCTATCTTGCAGTTTTTTCTTATCGAAAATCGTTTCTTGTAGTACTTCGCTAGTTGATCAACGAATATATACCCTGCATTATGTCTCGTTGACCGATATCGTAGACCTGGATTACCAAGGCCGAATACTATCATTTCTCGCTTTTGGGTGCTTTNTTAGTTTCCTTATCCTCCTTCNCTTCTTTCTTTTCTTTACCCTCTTTTTCNTCTACCTTCTCTCCCTCAACAGCCTCTTCTGCCGCTTCGACAAGTTCCTCTTCGGCAGGNGGCTTTATCTCAGCCTCTACGGCCCTCGGTACAAGAATTGAAACAACGGTCGTGTCTAANGACAATTCAAAATCTACATCAGGCATCTCCAGATCCCTGAGGTGAATTGTTTCTCCTAAGTCTAGATTTGAGACATCGATATCGATATGCGATGGAAGAACATCAGGCAAACTCCTGACGACCACTTCGTGGAGGTGAAGATCCAAGATACCTCCCTTCTTGACACCAGGAGCTTCACCAACTGCATGTATGGGTACAGTGGCCCTTATCTTTTCCTTCTTATGAATATGCTGAAAGTCTATGTGCAGTAGATTTTCATCCAATGGGTTTCGCTGTAGCGATTTTATCACACACGGATAGTTCTTACTTCCAACTTTCAGGTTAACGATGACTGTTTCTTGTTGCAATGCATCCAGTACGTGCTTAAATTCTTTTTGCCCAATAAGTATTCGCTTGGTCTTTTCCTTGTGTCCGTAAAGGACGGCAGGTATCTTACCTTCTTTGCGCAGTCGTTTGACATCTCCTTTCTTATCTGTTTTATAAGCAGTAGCAGTCAAGTCTATTTTCATGCTTGTACCTCCTTAAATAAAGAACTTATCGATTCAGAACGATGGATTCTCATGATTGCTTTACCGAGCAGGTTCGCCACTGATAATACTTTCATCTTTTTTATTTTCTTTTCCGGGGTCAATGGTATCGTGTCAGTGATGACTAGCTGTTTTATGCATGATTTCGCAATACGTTCTGGAGCCTTACGGGAGAGCAGCGGGTGAACAACACATGTGTAAACAGCCTCAGCTCCCTGAGCGTGAATTGCTTCAGCCGCGTCAACCAAGGTTCCGCCAGTGTCTAGCATATCATCGTATATCAATGCCTTTCTGCTCTTCACGCTTCCGATAATATTAGCCACCATTGATTTATTGGGCCCAGTTCTTCGCTTGTCGACGATCGCGATCGGAATGTCCTTACCCAGGCGACGAGCGAAGGCCCGCGCTCTTTTCACGCTCCCGGTGTCTGGAGCCACAACGATAAGACCTTTTGTGCTAAACTTTTGATAGTGATCAATAAATACCGGCGCTGCGTAGAGATGGTCGACCGGGATATCAAAGAACCCTTGAATCTGCTCGGCGTGAAGATCCATAGTCAGCACTCTGTTTGCTCCACTCGAGGCAAGCAAATCGGCAACTAATTTTGCCGAAATGGGTACCCGGGGTTCATCCTTTCGGTCTTGTCGGGCATAACCAAAATAGGGAATTACCGCGGTAACCCGTGCCGCGGAAGCACGTTTTGCAGCATCAAGGAACAGCAGCAATTCAAGAATATGTTCAGCCGGTGGATGAGTAGATTGTACAATGAAAACATCTCGGCCCCTGATATTCTCCTCGATCTTCACCTTCAATTCGCCGTCAGCAAATCTTGTTATCGTAGACTTACTCACCGGTATTCCAATTGCTTTGGAAATTTTCCTTGTTAAATCGTAGCTGGCGTTACCAGTAAATAACTTTATATCTCTTTTCATCAAACCTCCTTTTCGCCGAAGGCAAATGGATTAAACAGAATTCGGACGAATGCACATAACCCTTGCGTTTTTTCTCACGGTCACCGTGTCTCTTTGTCTCCCCATCTCCGTCTCTCCCGCTCTGCCATTCTCCGGTTCTCTGTTCATCAACTGGGGCGGGAGGAATCGAACCCCCATGCCAGGCTCCAAAAGCCTGTGTCCTGCCTTTAGACGACGCCCCAACAAAGGTCGCCTGACGTTGTACGGTATCGAAGCCTGTATTGACAANTCGTCCAACGTCTGAGGGTTACGATGCCCGTTGCGTACAACGGTTACGTCATACGTCAAACAATACGGGCCGCGATGCCTTAAACCGTCCGTCGTAACCTTTCAAAACCATACCGGATTCGTAAACGCTAACTCCTAACCGTAACCTTTTACAAAGTGTGAACCTCAAAGTACTGCGCGCCGATCCCCTCAAGATACTTTATCACCTTGCTTCTGACGCTATCGTCGACCAAAGTGAAAAGACAAGAGCCACTTCCAGACAGCGAAACGAAAAAGGCGCCGGCACCGAGCAATCCTGTTTTAACATCCAGCAGATCTGGATGTCTCTTAAAAACGGTCTTCTCAAAGCTGTTCTCGAGCTGAAATCCTTTCTTGGTCTTTTTCTTCTTACCTATGGTAATATTATCCACATCTGGTTCTGGTGTCAACATCATCTTATCGTACTCTTCATACGCCCATTTGGTTGAGATTGGGTATCCGGGATAATAGAGCACCAGCTCCATACGAGGCAGCTTGAAGAACTTAAGCTCTTCACCACGCCTCCTTGCATAAGCAGCCCCCCCCTTTATGAAGAAAGGCACATCACAGCCAATTTCGCTGGCTAACTCCATGAGATCCTTATCCTCGACATACATGCCAAACAGCTTAACCAGGCCCCTTAACACTGCGGCCGCATCTGAAGAACCACCGCCCAGGCCTCCTCCAACAGGAATATTCTTGACGAGATATATTTTTACACCCTTAGTTATCCCGTATCTCTCCCTAAAGAGCTCAGCTGCGCGATAACACAAGTTATCTTGGGGGTCGAGTTCAAGATTCTTGGCCTCAACAACTATCCCTGAGTCGAATTCGTCGATTGTCAGGATATCGGCCAGATTCACGGTGGTTAACGTTGTTTCCAGGTTATGGAACCCGTCTTCCCTTTTGTTTAATATTTTGAGGCCAATATTGATCTTTGCCCAAGCTTTTAATGATATCATCTCAGAATTTCTATTTTCACTCTTGTAACACCATCTTTTATCAAATCAATCTTTTGCGCCGCGGCATATGACAAATCAATCATCCTCCCGGCTACCCAAGGTCCACGATCGTTGACCCTAACGATAACTGATTTCTTATTCTTTAAATTTGTGACCCTAAGCCGCGTTCCAAAGGGTAAATCACGATGTGCACAGGTCAACTTCCACTGATCAAAAGTCTCACCCGAAGCAGTCTTTTTTCCGTGAAAATCAGCGCCATAGTAGGAAGCGATACCATATGCGGCGGAAGTCGCCGATGTCCCAAACAGACAACAACAGGAACAAAGACACAAGAGTATTGTCACTCAAGTAATTATATTTTGATTTATGTTGATGTCAACGAAATCGAATTCTATTGTAACTTCAAGAATATGTCTTCCAGTACTCCGTCTTTCGAGAAAATGCGGTGTTCATTCTTATGAACCACTTCAGAACGACCATTATCGTCAATATTCAAATAGATTCTTGTCTTCTTACAGGAAAGGCATGTCGGGAAAAGATAATCCCAGCTCTTACCAGTCTTGAAGTCGTAGAAGTAGATATAATCCCACGATTTACTGCGGTAGGGGTTGCGTGTGTGAAACAGCATATATTGATTATGGGGTGATACCTTATAACTGACAACTTTCTGCCACTGTCCCACCTCAACAACATCAATTCTGTCATCTCCCTTTATCACGACAATACTAGGATTATTAAAGAAATAATCCCAGCTCGCGACGATAAGGAGTGAATCGTGTAGGCTTGATAGCTCGTACGATAAGTTCCTTTGCCCTGCGGTTTTCTCTTCAAGAATTTTGTTCTTTCGTGCATCAAAAACCGATATTTCCGCCCTTACGATGCGATCACTGCCAACTTCGCGCACTGCTTCATGTATGAAATAGGCCTTGTTGTTGGGAGAAACCTTTGCCTGTCTAATGACTATCTGCCCGGAGCTGGTATCTGTTTCCTCTTTCGCCAGAGACATTGTTTCGACAATCTTATCATCCTCCTTGAATAAAAGGGTATCGCCGTTCTGAAAGACGCAAACGTTGATTAAGAATAAGAATATCATATAAAAATTATATCCGGGGGAAAATATTTTGTCAAGAGGACTACATCGCCTTAACGCAAATTTTGTGCCGTAAATTTACAGCTGTTTTCCACTTTTTCCTTGACTTCCTTCTTTTTTTGGTTACACTTTGTGCGCCGGTAGAGAGTCTTTTCTCGACTCTTTTTTTTCTCAAAGAAACTTCAAAATATAAGGAGAATTGATGGAGAGGCTGTGGATAAGTGTGTGGATTCGTGTGGATAAAAGAAAATGACTGAACAGGCCAAAAAAACTTGGGATAAAATACTCCAATACCTCAAGGAGCGGATAAATCCTCAGTCTTTCACTACTTGGTTTGGCAGTAGTCACGGCGTTGAACTAAAGGATGATGTTCTCCTGGTTGAGTTCCCAAATGGATTCTTCATTGATTGGATTGAAGAACATTATTGCAGCATTTTAGAGGAAGCCGTTAATCATGTAAACGGCGAGAAGCTAAGGGTTGCCTTCAAGGCGGTAAGACAAAGTGGCGACCGTCCTATCAGAAAGAAGAAAAGGCTCATCCTCTCTCATGCGTCGACAAAACTCCAAGAGAGGTATACCTTCCAGACATTTGTCGTTGGAAAAAGCAATGAGTTTGCACACGCGGCCGCGCTAGCTGTTGCCGAAGCACCGGGGCAGGCCTATAATCCCCTTTTCCTGTATGGCGGTGTTGGTTTAGGCAAAACACACCTCATGCAGGCGATCGGGAATTTCGCTCACCGTCAATATAAGTCTCTGAGTATTTATTACACACAGGCAGAGAATATTATGACTGAGTTAATTGAGGCCATACAAAAGAATCAACAAATGGCTTTCAAGAAGAAGTATCGTACCAAAGATTTGCTTTTGATTGACGATATTCAATTTCTCTTTGGCAAGGAACGATTGCAGGAAGAGATATTCCATACTTTCAATTATCTGTACACACAGGGCAAACAGATCGTGATTAGTTCAGACCGCCCCCCCAAGGAAATACCTACAATCGAAGAACGTCTTACTTCGCGGTTCCAGGGAGGATTGGTTGTCGACCTTCAACCTCCGGACCTAGAAACCCGAATTGCCATCCTGCAGAAAAAGGCAGAATTTGAGAACATAAGGATACCGAGTAATGTCGCCTACTATATTGCCTCCAGGGTAAAATCCAATATTCGGGAACTGGAAGGATGTCTAATTAGACTGCTCGCCATGTCTTCGCTATCGGGCGAAGAGGTAACTGAGCAGCTAACTGAATCCGTGCTTAAGGACCTTTTGAACCACGGCGGAAAGGTAACAAAAGAGATGATTCTGCGTAACGTCGTCGATGAGTTCGGCTTCACCGAAGCCGAACTCAAGGGCAAGAAACGCACCCAGAAGCTTGCTCTTGCCCGCCAGACCTCAATGTATATCATACGCAATCTTTTAAGCCTTTCACTGACCGAGATTGGCGATTTCTTCGGAGGCAAAGATCACACCACGGTAATGCATGCCATCGATAAAGTGGAAAACCTGAAGAAGACCGACTTTGAGTATAGCCAAAAACTGCAGGGGATAATTACAAGGATAAACAGTGTATAGTATGTGGAGAGTCGACACCCGTGTGTAAAAGTTCACTTTTCCGCACAGGAAATCCACAGGGGTTTTTGGATAACAAAAGGCAGTTTGATGCAATATTATAAGACTTTTAGCCTATTTCAACATTTCCACCGATACAACAACAACAACAATATTAATATAATTATATTGTTGTTGTTATTATAGGGAGGTCACATGGAATTCAAAATTGGAAAAAATGCATTGGAGAAAACGCTTAGTAGTGTTGTGAGAATTATTCCACCCAAAAGTACCTATACCGTATTGCAAAACATTATACTAGAGGCAAAAGAGAAAACGCTGTCAATCGAAGCAACGGATTTAGATATATTTATCAAAAAGGTTATTGCTGCCGAAATAAAAGAAGGTGGCAAGGTTTTAATCCCGGGGAAGAAAATACTTGAAATAACCAGAGAATCAAATGCCGGGGAAATCGGATTTAAACTGGAGGAGTTGAATCTGGAGATTTCGGCAGGTAACGCTCGCTTTAACATCCCGTCATTGGATTATCAGGAATTTCCAGAAGTGCCAAAATTCCCGCAGCAAAAGTGGTTTGATATTGGGATAGGTGATATACATGAAATGGTAGACGCAACAATATTCATGGTTGCTAAAGATATTAGTCGGCGACCGATGAATGGCGTGCTAATCCAACTGAAGGAAAATGAACTGAAGTTCGTGACCACCGATGGTGCAAGATTAGCTCTTAATAAAAGAGAGAAAAAAGAAAACCCAGGTGAGTTAATTGTTGCGCCGAAGTTGTTCGATCTGATCAGCCTTGAGAATCCCGAGGAAACGATTGGCGTGTTCTCCGAAGAAAGAATGATGGGCTTGAAATTTTTGGACACGACGATCATTGCGCGTCTGATCGAAGGACCATACCCAAATTATGAAGGCGTTATTCCGAAAACGTTTGTTGGAACCTGCACTATTGAGAAGGACATTCTAGACGGTGCTTTGAAACGGGTCTCACTGGTGTCTAGTCCGCACATCAAGAATGTCAAGTTCGATTACAGCAGCGCGGGTATAATATTGTCCGCTTCTTCACCCGACATTGGTGAAGCTAAAGAAGAGATTCCATGCATCTATGAAGGTGAAAATCTCGGCATATGGTATAATGCGGGCTACATAATCGAAATCCTCCGGCACATAGACACGAGTGATATCGTAATGCAATTGACGTCTCAGTCAACGGCATCACTATTAAGCCCGAAAGGGGATGAGAATACGCTATATCTATTGATGCCGCTAAGAATCGAAGGGTGGGAATAATGAAAAGATACATTCTGGCTGTCTCATTGATTATCCCCGGTTTACTGTTTAGCCAGCGCCTCGGCTTGGGTGTTATCGCGGGGAGCCCTACTGGCCTATCCTTTAAGTATCTATTGTCACAGCGCTCTGCTTTCTCGGCACACGCGGGTTGGTCATTTATCGGAGACAAAGGTGTTCATATAACCGGCGATTACCAATATCTCTTCCCGATGGTCATCAAAACCGCCGAAAGGACTTCGATAAGTGACCTGACTCCCTACATTGCTGCTGGCGGTCGGTTCCGGGTCAAAGAAACAGACGAGGATGATACGGAATTCCATCTGGGTTTACGTATCGGTGGCGGTGCAGAGTACTCAATTGACAGATTTGGGATATTCCTAGAACTCCTGCCGGTTGTTGACCTAATCCCAGAAACCGATTTTGACTTCGAGGGCGGAATTGGTTTTCTGGTTTACTTTTAGGCCACACATTTGGTCTAATTGACCAGTAGTTACATCTGGGTATTGACAGCGTACAAAAAATGTTTATAATGATAGGCTATACAGTTTTCGGCCCTTGACAATAGGGTCGAAAATGCTTATAATATAATGCATAGAATGAAATACTGAAGAAGTATCTTGATCTTTGAAAACTTATTTGGCGGAAGGTAACGGGTCCAAGTTACTAAGGGCGCATGGTGGATGCCTTGGTATCTGGAGGCGACGAAGGGCGTGGTAGGCTGCGTTATGCGTCGGGTAGGTGCGAACAACCTTTGACCCGGCGATGCCCGAATGGGGAAACCCATCCCGAAGCAATTCGGGATATTTTGTCGCAAGACAGAAGGTTAACCAGGGGAAGTGAAACATCTCAGTACCCTGAGGAAGAGATATTCCGAAAGTAGCGGCGAGCGAAATCGGAACAGCCTAAACCGACCTGCATGTTCAAGCGAGCAAGCCTTGTGCAGACGGTGTAGTGGGGCTCAGTTGAACTCAATTTGCTCTGAGAGTTGTGAAGTTACAAAATCTTGGGATAATTGAAATTTCCTGGAAAGGAATACCATAGATGGTGACAGTCCAGTAGATGAAATTCCGAGATCTTCATTGACTGAGTTCCCAAGTACTGCGAGGTAGTTACTTCGTGGGAATCTGCCCAAACCACTGGGTAAGGCTAAATACTCCCAGATGACCGATAGCGGACAAGTACCGTGAGGGAAAGGTGAAAAGAACCCCTGGCGGGGAGTGAAATAGAACCTGAAACTATGCGTCTACAATCAGCAGGAATATTGATCTCTTGGAAGCAATTCCGAGAGGCTATCGATATGACTGCGTGCTTTTTGCATAATGAGCCGGCGAGTTACCCTGACCTGCAAGCCTAACCCCGCACAGACCAGGTGTGGGGGCAAGCGTAGGGAAACCGAGTCTGAATAGGGCGACTCAGTAGGTTGGGATAATACCCGAAACCCGGTGAGCTACCCATGGTCAGGATGAAATTCCGGTGACACGGAATGGAGGTCCGAACCGGTGGATGTTGAAATATCCTCGGATGAACTGTGGGTCGGAGTGAAAGGCTAATCAAACCGGGTAATAGCTGGTTCTCCCCGAAATGCCTCTAGGGGCAGTCTTGGACGTTCAGTAGTAGTGGTAGAGCACTGAATAGAGGAGGACCCTTCGGGGTTCAAATCTAACCAAACTCCAAATGCTACTACTTCAAAAGTCTAGGAATGAGGCGGTGGGGGATAAGCTCCATCGCCAAAAGGGGAATAACCCAGATCGCCAGCTAAGGTCCCTAAGAATTGGTTAAGTGGAAAAGGATGTGAGGCGACACGAACAACTGGGATGTTGGCTTAGAGGCAGCCATCATTCAAAGAGTGCGTAACAGCTCACCAGCCGAGTCGCTTTGCGCCTAAAATATATCGGGGCTCAAACCAATCACCGAAGCTGCGACTCTCCGCTTTTAGCGGAGGGGGTAGGGGAGCGTTCCATTATAGGTTGAAGTTCTAACGTGAGTTAGGATCGACGAAATGGAAGTGATTATGCCGGCATAAGTAGCGATAATCTCGGTGAAAAACCGAGACACCGTAAGCCCAAGGTTTCCTGGGGAAGGTTAATCCGCCCAGGGTTAGTCGGTGCCTTAGCCGAGGCCGAAAGGCGTAGGCGATGGGAAAGCCGTCAACATTCGGCTACCATCTTAGTTTCGTTATGAACTATGGGGGGACGCTGATGGTAGAGGTGGGTCCTGTGTTGGAATACAGGATCTAAACACATTAAGGGAGATTCTAGGTAAATCCGGAATCTCTTAACCTTGATGTGTGAATGGGAGACCCAAAAGGTCATAAACCCACCTTGAGAATCAGCCGAGAAAAGCCTCTATGTCAGAGACTAAGGTGACCGTACCGGAAACGGACACACGTGGGCGAGGTGAATATCCTAAGGTGCTCGGGTGAACCCTCGTTAAGGAACTCGGCAATCTAACCCCGTACCCTCGGAAGAAGGGGTCCCTGCCGCAAGGTGGGGCGCAGTGAAAGGGCTCTAGCGACTGTTTAACAAAAACACAGGTCTCTGCTAAGCCGTAAGGCAATGTATAGGGACTGACACCTGCCCGGTGCTAGAAGGTTAAGGAAGGGGGTCAATTCCGGCATGAACCTCGGTTTAGGCCGGAAGGAAGCTCTTGACCGAAGCCCTGGCAAACGGCGGCCGTAACTCTAACGGTCCTAAGGTGAATTTTTTGCCTGAACTCTGCTGTATGCGGGAAACTCCTTAGAGCCTCGAATACGAGATTATGTAAATCAATCCGTAAAAATGTCGAGGATTGGACAATCCGCAGGAAATCCCAAAACACCGGGAGATCCTCAGAGGCCAGACGCAGAGCATCTAGTTCCAAGGGGGTAGCATGATACTAAGTAACGAATGGATTTCCGGCTTTGTCGACGGTGAAGGATGTTTTCATGTTTCGGTTTTGAGACATTCAGATATGTCGGTTGGTTATCAGGTGGTGGCAGAATTCACTGTTGTACAACGTGAACGCGACAAACAGATACTTTTTGCGCTTAAGGAATTCTTCAAATGCGGTGTTGTTCGAAGGAACCATGGGGATAGGTGGTGTTACAGAGTACGAAAGCTCAGCCACCTGAAGACACTATGCGTATTCTTCGATAAACATCCGTTGAAAACGAAGAAGCGAATCGACTACGTCCGATTTCGACGTATAATCGATAAGATGAATAACGGTGAACATCTAACACCTGATGGTCTACGAAAAATAGTTGACATAGCCTTAAGAATGAATACCGGAAACCGTAACAGGCTATTCCAGATAAAAAAGGGCCTAGGGACTAAATGAAGAGATGGTCCACACCATAATGAAAGTTGTGGAGAATGTGAGCGAAATTCCTTGGCGGGTAAGTTCCGTCCTGCACGAATGGTGTAACGACTAGAGCGCTGTCTCGACGAGGGGCCCGGCGAAATTGTAGTGGCGGTGAAGATGCCGCCTACCCGTGATAGGACAAAAAGACCCCGTGAACCTTTACTGCAGCTTGCTATTGGATTTTTGCTGAACATGTGTAGCATAGGTGGGAGGCTTTGAAGTCTCGGCGTCAGCTGGGACGGAGCCACCAGTGAAATACCACCCTTGTTTTGTCGAGAATTCTAACCCCGTCCCTTGAATCAGGGCGAGGGACAGTGGCAGGTGGGCAGTTTGACTGGGGCGGTCGCCTCCTAAAAAGTAACGGAGGCGCCCAAAGGTTCCCTCAGCCCGGTCGGTAATCGGGCATTGAGTGTAAGGGCACAAGGGAGCCTGACTGTGAGGCCGACAGGCCGAACAGAGCGGAAACGCGGGCCTAGTGATCCGGTGGTTCTGTGTGGAAAGGCCATCGCTCAGCGGATAAAAGGTACTCCGGGGATAACAGGCTGATCGGGCTCGAGAGTTCATATCGACGGCCCGGTTTGGCACCTCGATGTCGGCTCATCGCATCCTGGGGCTGGACAAGGTCCCAAGGGTTGGTCTGTTCGCCCATTAAAG
>JGI2173J19968_10000011_pt1 | contig 78970 bp, 75 predicted proteins | sample DeeMarSWOR136_30_FD_19968 | JGI IMG/M metagenome (IMG submission 19968) | reverse complement strand
AGAGTACTTCTGAGGACAGTGATGTACTAGGTGATCTTGGTGGTGACGAGTGGTGGAATTTGTTGAGCGACAATAGTCAGCTTGTTGCGAGCGGAGTCTATGTCTTCCATATTCAATCTGACGTGGGTGAACAGGTTGGTAAATTTGTCGTGGTGTATTAAGAGCATCACTTGCTGTATAATGTGAACGCAGTTGTTCGAGCTCTTTGATGCCTTGGCATGGTTACGGCCGCCGCTGTAGTGAAGTATGTAGACAGGGAGATGGAATGAGGAGATACTTCCTTGTATTATGTTTAATGATTTGCTTCGTTGCAGGCACGAGCACTAGTCGTGTTGTATACCGTGAGTACCAGCATGCGCGCCACGACATAAACAACCTGACAATGGTAATCAGTAATTTCGGTACCTTTGGTCAACACGAGAGTGGTAACACCGGAGGTCTGTGGTGGCTTTATTCGGGTTATTGGCTCATTGGTGCTTATATCTATGGAGCAGGGATATGGTTTGGGACTATTGATTCACTGACTGGCGACACTTTGGTTACGATCGGTTATGGTCCGAGTGGCGGTCAATTCGAGTTTGGTCCTGGTCTATCAGGTTGGCCAGTCACTCATCCGGCTGCCGTAATATACTTATACCCAAACAACTGGCCGCCGCCTGCTGAAACCTTGCCGATGGCACCGCAAGAACCGATTTCAGACCAGGATTCGTGGTGTTGCTTCAATGACTGCGATTCAGCTTATCACATGCCTGGAGACACCCGGCCTATAGGCATTGAGGTTTACCAAGTTGTCTATTTGTGGGATTGTACTGAGGTGGTAGATATTATTTTTCTAGCATATGATGTGAAAAACGTATCCGGCTCCAGATTGCATGATTGCTATATTGGACTCTGTACAGACTGTGATATGGGTTCAGAAGGTGCCGATGAACTTTCTTCCGGCGTTCTGTATGGTGAATATGTAATTGACGATGATACCATCATTGTGGACGACGTGGCGTATCAATGGCAGGAAGTGCAAGAGGGCGCTTGGCCTATATTTCCAGGCGTGATTGGTTTTGATTTATTACAGACACCCTTCGATCTTGAGCCGGGGCAGGATAAGGATGGCGATGGTATTCCAGATCAATATGAGCGCGACAGTGCTTACTACTGGAATAGTCTGCCGCAATGGCAGTGGGATGCGGACCTTGATGGTGTTCCAGATTGGCGTGATCCGTCGGAATGGCCGCAATTTGGTATGACTGCGTTAAAGAGATTCACACTTGATCTTGAGCCGTACATTGATGCTGATCGCTACGCTACTCTAGCTGGCTACAACATTCTGACCGGTATGTATGAACCATACGACACCGTTATTCCTGATCCAAGCGACCAGAGATTCCTAATGTCGAGTGGTCCGTTTGATTTGGATTCGGATTCTACAGTAACACTAGTTTTCGGTATTATGGTTACGGCGTGGAGCGACGACCCGCCAGGTGCGCCGCCTGGATATCCAATTTTCGAAACGCCGGACAGTGCTCTGGCGTTGGTGGATGATTGGGCACAGCTTTACTACGATATGTACTGGTTTTTGTACACTGGGATAGAGAGGAATTTCGAATTGCGAAATGCGAATTGCGGAATGACCATATCGTCGAATCCTGTTGCATTCGACGGAAATGTTCGTTTCTCATTAACTCAACCGTGCTATGTTACCTTGAAATTGTACAATACCTTAGGCCAGTTGGTTAAGACGCTATTTGAAGGACCTATATCTGCAGGTGACCATGAGCTTCGTCTTGATGCGTCAAACTTTTCTCATGGCACATATTTTCTGGTGCTCGAAACACCGGAGGCGCGCAGGTCACAGTCGTTTATTGTAGTGCGTTAGTCTGAGTTATTGATTTTACTTCTTAGATATTCTGAGGAATTTGTGCTTGCCAGCACGTAGGACTATAGGTTGGTTTAGTTCTACAATGTAGTCGATATCGTCGACCCGCACACCGTCGATATCGATGGCACCTTCACGAATCTTTCTCTTGGCTTCACTCCTCGAGCTCATAAGCTTGCATGCAACGAGCAGGTCGACAATATTGTTCTTTTTCTTTGTACTCTTGTATTGTTCGATCTTCTCGGGCAGTTCTCTTTTGGTGAATACCCTCTGGAAATCTTCGGCGGTTTTCTGAGCAGACTGGGCTGAATGATACATCCGTACCAGAGTTTTTGCCAAGTCTAGTTTGGCATCACGCGGGTTCATCGAGCCCTCGTCAAGAGTCATTCGATATTCTTCAACGCGGTGAGGGAAGGCATCGGTGGCAAGCTTGAAATATTTGACGATCAATTCATCGGGTAGAGACATTATCTTGCCCAGCATTTGTTTTGGTGATTCGGTAATGCCTATGTAGTTGTTAAAGCTCTTGCTCATCTTACGTACGCCGTCGGTACCCTCCAAGATGGGCATCATCAAAACAACTTGCGGCGCCATTTCCGATTCACGCATCAGCTCGCGCCCCACGAGCAGGTTGAATTTCTGATCCGTGCCGCCCAATTCGACATCTGCCTTGATTGCGACCGAGTCGTAACCCTGGCAAAGCGGATACATGATTTCATGCATGTATACTGGCAACCCATCCTTGAGTCTTTGCGAAAAATCATCCCGCTCGAGGACTCGGGCTACTGTATATTTTGAGGCGAGTTCAACAAATTCGTACATGGATAGCGCGCCGAGCCACTTGCTGTTGAATGTGAATTCAGTGCGCTTCGGGTTAAGAATTCGAAAGATCTGCTCTTTATATTTTGCCATGTTCTTTTGTACCTGTTTCTGGGTCAGTTTGGGGCGGGTTTTGGAAACACCGCTTGGATCGCCGATCATGCCCGTGAAGTCACCCACGACCATGACTGCAGTGTGACCCAAGTCCTGAAACTGCCTTAGCTTCCTCAGAACAACGCTGAAGCCGAGATGGATTTCAGGCCCCGAAGGGTCGATTCCGAGTTTTACGCGTAGTCGTCTTTTGGATTTGAGTTTGTAGAGTAGTTCTTCTTCAGATATTAATTCGGCGACATGGGTTCTAATTATGTCTAATTGCTTCTCGGGGTCTAGTGCCATGCTTGTATACGTCCTCCCAAATGGCTGTGGTTTTCTTTTCCAACTCCGCGTCGTATTTTTCCATCTTTTTTTCATAGACCGGGTCTCTGATTATTTCTGCTGCACCGTCATCAGCCGGTTTTGCTTTTGTTTCGAGTACGAACTTCTTAGCCATCTTGTAATGGTCACGGATTGGACAAGGTCTTAGTAAATCGCCTTCTTTCCAATACTTGAATTGCCAATTCCGAATCCGGCTGTACAACGGCATGTTTATAAGATCGTTCAAATTCCCGTTTTTAGCGTATATTTCAGTCATATTTGCCGCCGCATACGGGAAGAAGACGCATGGATAAACGTTTGCTTGCCAGTCTATATAGAAATAGCCACCTGGTCTGCCGGCTGATATGCATCCGTCCGAAACTGGTCCGTGATTCCAGAAATCGACAAACATGATTTTTCTCTTTTTTATTACTTCCCATGACTTTTCCCATAGCATTACACGTTGGTCGGGCGTAGGGATGAGATCTGGGTCGACGTCACGGCCGATAGGCATGTAATGGAAAATCCATGCGTAACCCGCTCCGAGTTTTTCGAAGTAGTAGTCGAGAAACTCATCCGACACTATTTCCTCTGCGTTATACTTGGTTGCGGTAATTGAGACGCCGAATAGCAAACGATGTTTCTTTAATATCTCCATGGCGCGTGTGATTTTTTCAAATACGCCCTTGCCGCGTCGATGTTCAGTTACTTGCTGCATACCTTCCACCGATATTGCTGGCGTGATGTTGCCGAGATTGTAAAGCTTCTGTGCAACTCTATCGTTTATCAGCGTGCCGTTCGTATACATGAGAAATAATGAATCTGGATGCTCAGCATAAATGTCTAGAATACCCTTACCATCCCAGCGGTACATGAGGGGTTCACCGCCTGAAATAGTCACAAAACGCGCACCCCATAGGTCGCGCATTTCGCCTATCACACGTGTGAAGATATTGTAGTCGAGTTGATCCTTCTCTGACGCTGAATTTGCGTAACAGCCACGGCAGCGCAGATTACATCGCTTGGCCGGTGAAATAACCATAAAGCCCGGTGGATCGAAACCGAATTGTGCCCTGAATTCCATCTCCTTTCTCAAGCGCAGGTTACTGAGAATCGCCTTGTTTACAACCGTGCTTGCGAACTTAGATGATGCTCCTATCTTCAGACTGGAGTACGCCATGGAACGAACCATGTAGTACTTGTCTTCGATTACGCCGGGCCAGGTAACAGGGCCTGGCGCGCGTTCGACCGCGTTCTTAATGCCCTTATCGATGATTGGAAAAAGCAGCCTGTCGAATAGTCTCAGATTTGATGTTGCGAAGGCAATTTTCAGTAGATTGGTTACAAGCATGTTGTTGAGTTTGATTTTTGATTCGGTCTTCATCGTATATTCATTATAATCATTATGCAGGATAAGTCAACGGCTAATCGGTTTTTCACTAGTGAGTTCGGCCGCGAAATCTGACCTCAGTTACAAAGTTACTAGCGAGTTCTAATAGTCTACTCATTTCAGACTCAGTAATGACTTTTAGTCCTCGATATTGCTTCTTGTAGGCATTCTCCGGGACATATTGCTGCAAGATCCAGCGCTTTGCTCGCCGTATAACCCCGCCGATGTTTTTGATCGCCTCCTCATTGATAATTCCAGGGACACATGTTGTGCGCAATTCATAGTCGACCACTTCTTTTTTCAACAGCGCAATCGACTTGACGATTTTCTGGATTTCGACGCGCTTGCCCGCAGCGACAGTATACCTTTTGTCAAGCGGCGCTTTGATATCGAGCGCGACATAATCGACGAGTTTCTCGTCGATCAATTTTTGGAGTCTGTCAGGATAGGCACCATTGGTATCTAACTTCACCAGTAGACCGAGTTCCTTCACTCGGCTGGCAGTCTTGGATGCTTCAGCTCCGTAGACAAGTGGCTCACCTCCGGTGAGTACTACACCATCTATCCATCCTTTTTTCGCAAGCAATTTACTCTCAATTTCTTGCCACGATATGGCGGGAAATTTGTGCGGGTGTAGAATCAATTCCCAGTTCTGGCAAAACGGGCACATGAAGTTGCATTTGTCGAAGAATAGGACGGTTGCAAGTTTACCGTCCCAGTCAATCAATGATGTCTCAATCATCGCCCGTATCATTTTTTGCCCTTGCCCGGCTTGTATGTGTCCTCACGAATTTTGTCCAAATCTGTGATTTGGTTATAAAATTCAGTATCCCGTACTTCTGTCAGAAAGTGCGGGGTAATGGCACTATTCACTGCCTTCATTTGCCTCTAGCTCACCTATTATTGCCTCAACGATTTTTGGTATGCTGGCCTTAACCTTTTTAGTACACTCTTCGCTGAATGAGGTGTTGTCGATAATCTCAACGGCATAGATGTCTATTTGCTCAGGCATCTTTAGATCGAACTTTTTTCCAAATTGGAGCGCGGTCATGAAATTGATGCCGTGTGAAGAGAATGGTTCATCGATGTCATTATGGGAGGAGGGTTTAATTTTGTATATGTCGCCTGGCTTGCCGTGTTCGGTTTTTACAGAATCAATGAAGATGACCCTTTCGTAACCGACAATTTCATCAAGAATCGCGATGCCATCAATGCTGCCCCATTTAATGTCTATGAGCGGTTCTGCGATTTTCTCTGCTAGCTCCTGGGCCACCTTGATGCCGATGGCATCGTCGCAGCGATACGGGTTACCAATGCCGTATACGAGCACCTTCTTCATTAACGCTTGAGATCGAATAACATAAGATAGGGATTGCGCACCACAATATATAGCCACCGGCATTTCATAGAAAAGCCGATGCACTCCCTTCGTCAAATAGCAACTGTTTTACTACTCTAGAATGTTCTTATTGACCTTAAGAGCTTCTGACCATGGTCGTAAATACTAACCTCTAGCGGCGTACGGCCGTTGATCGTATGCGTAGCACAGGCAAGGCAAGGGTCATATGCCCTAAAGGCCATTTCAACCATGTTCAGCAATCCATCGTCGACTTTGTTGCCCTTTATCAAACCGCGGGCTGCTTTCTCAATCGACATATTGATGGCCGCGGAGTTATTGACTGTCGCGACGATTAGGTTTGCCTTGGTCAACCTTCCTCTATCATCGGTCTCATAGTGATGGAATAGTGTGCCACGTGGCGCTTCGATTACCCCGATACCAGCCTTCGGTACCTGAAAATCCATATTACGAATATTGGGGTCCAGAAGTTCCGGGTCATCTATCAGTTCTACCATTCGTTCAGCGGCTTGCATTGCCTCAATGAGTCTGGCCCAGTGTGTTGCCAAAGTATTGTGTACGGGTTTGCCACCCAATGTTTCGTAGAACCTCTGATAGTGTTCCTGGGCTAGAGGAGTTGCCATACCATCGGATGCATTTAAACGGCCCAGAGGCGCCACGCGATAGACACCGCTGTCCTTACCATCAACAAAGCCCTTCCATCCTACGTTCTTCAGATACGGGAATTTTATGTATGTCCAGGATTCAACGCCTTCGGCTATATGGTTTAAATAATCCTTTGCCTTGAATTTGGCGAATTCCTTACCTTCCTGGTCAACCACGCGTATCCAGCCGTCATAGAAGTTCACCTTGTTATTATCATCGACCAGACCCATGTAGTAGGTCTCGTGTTTATATATGTCGCTGAGGATCAGATCAACATATGCCTTATTTTTCAGAACTATATCATCGAATGCCTGCAGACTGAACTTGGCAAATTCGACAGCATCGGTTGCTGTTTGCTTGAATTCTGCCTGTAATTCCTTGGTCATCGGTTTGGATACGCCACCGGGCAGACAATGTACCGGATGCACAACCCTGCCACCCATCGTCTGGATTATGTTCCTTGATCGTTTTCGGATGTCAATCACCTTTTTTCCGATATCGAGACCGACTTTGCCGATGACGCCGACGATATTGCGTTCCGCCTTCGGCGCGGCGGGTCCAACGATGAAATCGGGGCCACCAAGAAAGTAGAAGTGAAGATTATGGTCTTCAAACATGAATGCGTTATAAACAAACTCCCTGATTTTCTTCGCCGCGGGTGGGGGCTCGACACCGTAAAGGTCGTCGAGTGTTTTGCCAGAACAGGTATGGTGTGTGGTCGGACATACGCCGCATATCGTTTCTGTTATACGTGGCATCTCTTCGGCCAGGCGTCCTATGGCAAATCGTTCGTAGCCCCGCAATTCCGGAACCTGCAAGCATGCGTGAGCGACGTCTCCTTTATCATCGAGAAAGATGTCGATTTTTCCATGACCCTCAAGGCGTGTTATTGGATCGATTGTTATCTCTTTATACATACTAAACCCCCTGCTTTCGGTTGATTATTGAGCTTGGCAATGAATACATATAGAACAGACCGATTGGGTCGATGACCGATTGTGCGATCTTTTCCATTTCTGCTTCATCATCAACATCAATAATCGAGGCAAGCCCGGACAGGAATCTCGCGCCCATGTCCTTTACTTCTTTGGTCGGTCCGAAACACCCGCGACACGGCATATTGGCATTTATGCAACGTTCGCCGCAACCACCTCGGGTTGCCGGCCCCATGCAGATGATACCCTCTGCGAGAAAACACTTCTCAGGGTCGGCCTTTACTTCCGAAATTCGCTTAATATCTTTGATTGCTAATTTGTCTGGTTTTGTTTTGTTTCTTTCACAGGTTTCGCACAATGCCTTTTCTGATGTGAGTACAGAACCTTTTGGTGGCAATTTGCCTTCCAATATAGCATTGATCGCGTTCATGATTAGATCGGGGGGCGGAGCGCAGCCGGGTAGGTAGTAGTCTACGTCGATCGTCTGGTCGAGCGTTTGAACCGTGTCATATATTTCGGGCAGGGTCAATTTACCGTATTCGGTTTCGGTTACGGTCTGGGGATAGATGCCTTTAGGATTCACCGTGGAAGCTGTGTTCTTATAAGCAGTCTCAAAAACCTCTTTGCGATTTGCAACATTAGCCAGACCGGGAATACCGCCGAGATGGGCACATGCGCCGTAGGCGACAATGAGTTGTGACTTTTGGCGCAGCAGTTTAGCAATGTGTTCTTGTTCTTCGGTACGAATTGCACCATTAATAAAACTAACGGCAAGCGCTTTATCTGGTAGAGCCTCGACATCTGAATATTTGAAATCCATGGCTACAGGGAAGAGTCGGAATTCTACGGCATCGACGACCTTCAGAAGATCTTCAGCAAGATCTACGACGGACTCTTCACATCCACCGCAGGAGGCACACCAGTAAAATGCGACTAATGGCTTAGCCATTTATTTCCTCCTTTCTGCAAAACGAATTGTGATGAATTAATGATTATACAGATTCTTGGGGATATTGCAACATCTTTGACAAGACATCTATGACTTTTTAGGAATTTCGGTATTTGTCCCTTCATTTGTTCATCTCGTAGACAATATCCGCGAATTTTTGTGCTTCGTCCTTGCCTATCCATTCTAGACGTACCCTGTCTTTTCTCATGCCCAATGCTTCGAGGTTGAGTCGCAAAATCTGTTCGCGGGCTTTTGCCCGGAAATTACCGCGTGCGTAATGGCAGGCATCAGGATAACACCCTCCTATGAGTACGCCCCTGGCGCCATTGCGCAGCGCAAGCATGACGTGCGATGGATCGACTGCCCCAGTACACGGGACGCGTATGATTTTGACATTTTCCGGATACTTCAGCTTGTCATGCGCAGCTTGCTCAGTAGCATTATATGCTGACCATCTGCACATGATGGCTAGTACGTCACCCTCTTTGACGAGGGCGCGGATTTGTTCGTACAATCCTGAGTGGTTCCAACCCTCCAGTTGGCTTGCGTATGATGGACAGGTGATGGCACAGATTCCACAGCCCATACACAGTTCCTCATTGATCTTGATTTTATCATCCACGACTGAAATTGCATTGTATGGACACGTTCCGATACACATTCGGCAAACACTACAGAGGTCTTCATCAACCACCGCTTGTGGAATTCTTGTTTCAATCTTGTCCTGTCGTAAAAGACTAAGAGCCGAATAGGAAGCCTTACGTGCATCGATCAGTGTTTCGGAAACACTGCCAGGAAATGTTGCAGCGCCGGCCGTGAAAATCCCCCTCGGGAGCTCATAGTTGCCAAGTCCGGCGTTTTCAAAAAGCACCGGGAAGTCTCCATTCAGCTTGATGTTGAATTTATCGAATGTTATCGTGTCGGCTACGAACCCAGAATTGAGTACTACGGTGTCGACCTCGACTTCGAGTAATTCATTAGTGAAGAGGTCTTCGGTCTTAACCACAAGGATACCATTGCGTCTGTGGATCTCAGATGGTTTACCCTTAATAAACGATACGCCCTTGTCGCGTAGTGTGTTATATAGGTATTCGTATGTGCCGTAACTACGCATGTCCATTGCAATGACATAGACCTCGGCATCTGGGAAGCGGTCCTTGACAAGTTTCGCCTCCTTCAGCCCGAGTAAACAGCAAATTTTTGAACAGTAAGGTAGATGCTTGGAGTCACGTGAACCGGCGCAATATACGATTGCGACTTTCTTTGGGTACAGGGCTCCAGATGCTACGGCGCGTTCAAATTCTAGGGTTTTCATGACGCCTTCGAGCCGAGCATAACCATATTCTTCGACCTTACTGACGTCGTACCAGTTAAGCCCGGTGGCCACGACAATGGCACCGCTGTCGATGTCGCTTTCCTGTGCCTTTTGTTCCAAATCAATTTTGCCCGGGCATACCTTAACACATTCGCCACACTTTGTACATGTATCGAAATCAATCGCATACATGTCGGGAAAGGTCGGTATGTAATAAATCGCTTTGCGCTTTTTCCCTGCATCGTTTACTTCCACGGGGCAAACGTCAATGCAATTGGCGCAGTTTATGCACTCAACCACTCCCCGTGGCTTAGCCTTCAACTTAATTTTGTAGTCACCCACCCGTCCCGTGACATCGGTTATTTCGGTATTGAAAAACTGAGTCACATTGCCTGACGTTTGTAGCTTATTTATCAGTGGCATTAAGGTGTGACTGTAAGGTGTACCTTCGGGATACAATCGGTCCAGTTTGGAAACCGTTCCGCCAAGAAATGGCGTTTTCTCTATCAGAACTACTGGCAGTCCGTTCTTACTCAACTGCGTTGCTACTTCAATGCCCGCAATACCACCGCCAATGACCAGAGCATTCTTGCTCTTGATGTTGAAGACTTTTGTTTTGACTGGGGGGGTGTTCTGCATTTTCGCAACAGCAGCAACGATCAATTGCTCTGCTTTTTCTGGTGAGTGATTGACCAGTGTTATGTGCTCAAGTAGGTTTACGAATTCGGCGTTTGCGTTAGGGAATATTCCTTCGAGTAAATTAGGGCTGCAGCCTGCAATCACTACAGTTTCGTCGGCACCGATATCAAGTTTCAGCTTACACAGGTTATCGTATTGTTCAATCTTTACGTCGGGTCCAAGATCAAGTTCTGGGAACTTTATCAAGCCGTGGCAATTGCATGTTAGTACTCTCATAACACTCCTCTTTTACTCACATTGCGATTTTTTTCATAATGCCATTTGGTTTTATGCGATTAAATCTTAAACCGATTGCATTACCATCGAAACCTAAGCTCAAACCGAGAAGCTGCGGATAGTAGAGTACGGGAATGCCGTATTGAGTATTAAACTTAGCTTCGGCTTTGCGCTGGTTGTCTTCGTACATGACCGTGCAAAAAGGGCATATGGACACGATGGCATCAGTACCCAGGTCCTTCGCGATGCTCAACTTATGGTTTGCCATTGTTACTGCCAAATCCTCATCGATGCCGAGCACCGAGCCACCACAGCACATCATCTTATCAGCATAGTCCAAGGATTCAGCACCTGTTACGCGTACCAGTTCATCGAGAGTGTGAGGAATCTCAGGATTGTCAAAACTGTAGAGATGTGATGGCCGCATGTAATGACATCCGTAATGGGGCATGATCTTGAGCGGGTTTAGTGGTTTCTTGACCGATTTTCTGATATTCTCGATTCCGATGTCTTCATATAACATTCTCACGAAATGTTTGACTTTGACTTCGTACGGATAGGATAACCCTAACCGTTTGAATTTGTCATGGAATTCCTTATTCGTCAGTTGAAGTTGCGCGTCAGAGAGCATTGCGGTGCAGGAATTACAGAGGGTTACTAGATCTAGTTGTAGCTGGCTCGCCAGAGCAACATTCCGTGCTGCGATCAGCAGTGATGTTTCTGCGTCAACTGCTTTCATGGGAAAACCACAGCATGAAGCGCCGGGCATATCAACCAGCTCGATGTTTAATTCCTTGGCAACGTTACGGGCGCTCAGTTCATAGTGTTGGGCTCTGACCGGGACTGTGCAGCCAAGGAAAAAGGCGTATTTTTTCATTTCTTCAAAACCTTCAGGATATTTGTTTGCTCGAGAATCTTTGCGACTTCAGGAATTGTCTTGTCTATGGGAGGTAGACCTAGCCGCTGGCGCTTTTTCAGATCGAAGTCTTCGACCTCGTAGAGTCGTCCCATCTTTTGTAGCAGTTCGAGTTGCATCTTGTAACCATCTGGGCAGTATCCTTGTTCGACTGCGTAGTTCTTGATTGCATTGATCAATTCTGCAACCTTTATGCCCTGAGGGCATCTCTCAGTACAAGCATGACAGTGTGCACAAAACCAAAGAAACGGTGAGGAGAGCACCTTATCCCTCATCCCTAGTATTGTAAGGCGGATTATTTTTCTTGGATTGTACCGTTCGTCGAAATATCTTACAGGACAACTGGCGGCACAATCACTGCAACCAAAGCACTTTAGTAATCCTTCGCCGCCTTCTTTCTTGATAATTTCCCATTTAAATTTCGGGTCGCTGTTCTTAAGATTAATCATAATATATATGTCTCCTGTGCTGATAGATAGACAGAGTCCACATAAATCAAGATTTTGTTATTTGTTAAGAATGAGGGGCGTGTTGTTAACCTCCTATGCCATCCCAACTCATTCAGATATTTCAATGGTTATTATATCTATTAAATCCATCATGTCAACCATCGTATTCTTGGAAAATCCAATTGCTTCATAACACAATGATTCAGTGACTCAATGACTTAATGACACAATGACTGCAAGCTAGTGGGCTTCGATGATCGTTTTGGTGATATCCTTGGGACCTACCCCTGGAGACTCGATTTTTCTTGTGGCGTACGTTTTTTCGACCTCTTTCCTTATGACATTTTCCTCGAATTCTTTGTTTTTCAGGGAATCTTCCACGTCACTCAGTGCATCTTTTGGGAAAAGGTTAAAATCACCAGAGACAACGATATCTTTGATTCTCTTCTTGTCTTCAATTTCTTCGGCGCTCCTTATCAGCCCTCCCTTTGCTTTGTATAGACCATAGAGAATCTCGATGCCTTCTTTGATTTTTACGCCTTGTGGAATTCGTGGTGTCTTCTTATGAAGGAATTCGTCCGACATGAACCACTTTTCGATTTCTCTTATCTTACCGATTGTCCCGTTGTCGATGTCTATTGGATCTAGGCGTCCCAGTATCTTTTCGAAGCTAGTAATAAGAACTCGAATGATGTCCTCTCTCGGCGGAATCATTCCCAATTCGCGCTTCATCGTGGTTAAATTTTCTTCCATGCTCTTGTATATCTTGTCACGGAATTTTTCATCCGGTACCTTCAATACGCGGCTCATCGTAATATAGTCGAAGTCCATAAGTATGCCGCCAACGAAGACCATCGAATCGCCGATGTCGCCGCCGCCCTCACCGGCAATCTTCTTGCCCTTGTCGGTTATGATGTCATTTTCCGCTCGAAATGACGCTTTTATCCCAAATTTTATATACGTCTCGCATGGCGGTGCTGAGAGATATTCAAAGATCTCTTTGATGTTGTGAGGGAACTTAGGGTTCTTGGAGTTCCATATTACTTGATAGAATATCTGGTTTTCATCTAAATAGGTTGCGCCGCCGCCAACCTCGCGCCGCATGACCGAGATTTTTGCGTTTCGGCAGTAATCCAAATCGATTTCTTTTTCCGCGTCCTGGAAATACCCTATGCTTGCTAACGGCTGGGCCGGTGACACGACTATCAGGCCTTCGTAGCCAAGCCTCGCCAGAGCATGAAATATCAACATGGAATCCTGTCCGGGCAATTTTTCTAGTTTCAATAAGTTCATTCTTCTCCTTCCAAAAGGATAGTCAAAGGGTTGTGGTTGGGATGCTGGAGCGTTTTCATGTATTGCGCGCCTAACCCAACGATACTCATCACTGTAATCATTCCATTATTTCCGTAATCATCCGAACCTACGGCTCGGGAAATATCTTCCCTGGATTCAGCACTTTCTTCGGATCGAAGACCTTCTTTATTCCTTGCATAATCTCAATTTGCCTTGAGTCTAGTGCCATTGCGAGGTAAGGAATCTTTGATAGTCCGACGCCGTGTTCTGCTGTGATGGCTCCGCCGAGTGATATGGTAATCTCATATATCTCGCGGCGCATTTTATCGATTTCCGCATCGGATATGTTCCTTGTCTTCTCAACACTGGCGTCCGCGTGGATATTGCCGTCGCCCAGATGACCGAAAGTATAGACTTCTACACCGTGTTTCTTGACGCATTTTTTTAGCTTACCGATTAGGACAGGAATTTGTTTCTTAGGAACGACAAGATCCTCCCGTGCAACGTTCTTTGTCAACTCCTTCAGAGTATCACCGATTTTTTTTCGGGGTTCCCAGATCTTTTCCCGATCTTTGACGCCTTCGCCAACGAGCACATCCATGGCTCTGTACTTCAATGCAATATCGCCAATACGGTTATACGTTTTCCTTACTCTTTCCTTATCGTCGCCGTCGATTTCGACAATGGTATGCGCATTTGCCTCTGCATAGGGTATTTTTCGTCCAAGGTATTTTGATACCATTCTCACGACATCGCCTTCCATGAATTCGATGGCTGCAGGCATGAGTTCTGTTTGTAGTATCTCGACTGCGAAATTGGTGGCATCCTCGACACACTTGAAAGGAACCAGAAGGTCTACGACTATTTTGGGTGAGGGTAGGACCTTGATAGTTGCTTCGGTGACGATAGCCAAGGTGCCTTCGGACCCGATTATCAGATTGATGAGGTCATAGCCAGTAGCGTTCTTGAGTAGTTTGCCTCCGAGTTTCAGTATTGTACCGTCAGGAATAACCGCCAAAATGCCGGTGATGTAGTTTCTTGTTACTCCATATTTCATTGCTCGGGGACCCCCCGCGCACTCTGCAATGTTGCCTCCGATAGTACACGAGTCGAGGCTGACCGGGTCGGGTGGAAAGAACAATCCATTTTTCGCCAATTCTCTTCCGAACTCCTCGGTAATAATGCCGGTCTCAACTACGGCCATCATGTTGTCCTTATCAATATCTTTGATTCTGGTCATTTTTTCCAATGTCAACACAATACCGCCATGTATTGGTACGGCGCCGGCCGATAAACAAGTGCCACCACCCCGTGGTGTGACCGGGATGTTTCTTGCGTAGGCTAGCCGCATGATTTCCGAGACTTGCTCAGTAGATGTCGGTTTAACAACGACTTCTGGCATCGATTTATATAGCGGTGTTTCGTCGTGTGAGTAGTTTTCCAGAGTTTCACGGTCGGTTATTACATTCGCAGCACCTACAATCTGCTTTAATTTCTTGGTTACTCTTTCATCGACCTTCTTGTATAGCATAACCTGCAATTATATATAATTTCAATGATGTTTCAAGAATCCCAACTACTGCGTCGAGCCAAGCCATTAACCTGTCCTCTTATCGTCATTGTCGTTGGGGTTATCGTGCTTGACATCATAATCAACGCAATTGTCGTAATCAATGTTTGACCAAGCACTGTCATATTCCATTGAAGAAGGCGTGATGGATGAATTATTGACACGTTTGTACTTGTAAGTATAATTTCGACATGGAGGAGAAGACGTTAAAAGATAGAATTATCGATATCGGGTGACAGCGACGTCCGCTCAATTTCCAGGGAAAATAGCCAGGAGGTGATAAATGACAGAACAAGAAAGTATAAGAGTATACGGCTATCGGTGGTTTGTGCTCCTGGTTTTCATGTTTATCGCTGGCATTACACAATTGCTTTGGATAACGTTCGCTCCTATTACTGGGATCGCAGCACAGTTCTTCGGTACATCGGATCTGTCAGTTGGCTTGTTGTCCATGTGCTTCATGGTTGTGTATATTGTTATGGTGTTGCCATCTGCATGGGTAATCGATACCTATGGATTTCGTGCGGCCGCAGGCATAGGTGCAGCCCTAACGGCGATATTCGCTTTGACGCGAGGAATATTCGCCCCAAACTACACGATAGTTCTTGTTTCGCAAATCGGGATTGCCATAGGTCAGCCCTTCATAATCGGCTCCATCACAAAAGTTGCCGCTCGGTGGTTCCTGATCAACGAAAGGGCTACTGCCGCGGGGTTGGGGACTCTGTCACTGTATCTGGGTATTCTCGCGGCCATGATCTTGACTCCCTGTCTTACCGTCAAATATGGTGTACAAGGTATGCTTGTCATATACGGTATAGTGTCTGTTGCCGCAGCAATTATGTTTGTAGTATTTGCCAGGGAAAAACCTCCAACGCCGCCCTGCCCGCCGGGACATGAAGAGAGAGTGTTGATGTTCGATGGGCTCAAGAAAATGCTCAGGCAAAAGGATTTTGTTGTATTGCTGATCATTTTCTTCATAGGCCTCGGTATGTTTAACAGCGTCTCTACCTGGATAGAGAATATCGTGAGGCCGCGAGGTTTCTCAATTTCCCAGGCAGGAATGTTAGGCGGCCTTATGTTAATAGGAGGCATTGTGGGCGCCATAGTTATGCCAGTCTTATCTGACAAATATCGTAAGAGAAGAATCTTCATTCTTGTATCATTGATTGGGCTGGCGCCGGGACTCCTCGGCATGACTTATTTCACGAGTTACTTGCCCTTGCTCTGCTCAGGCTTTGTTTTTGGTTTCTTTCTGCTAAGCGCCGGGCCGATTGGTTTTCAGTATGGTGCAGAAATAACTTATCCAGCTCCGGAAGGCACATCCAATAATCTACTCCTTGTCATGGGACAGATCTCGGGCATCGTTTTCATCTTTGGTATGGACATGTTGAAAGCGCCTGGGACCGGCAGTATGACCACCTCCTTGCTTATGCTCATAGGATTGACCATAATAAGCATAATGCTGTGTGCCATGTTGAAGGAATCACCATTACGGGATTGATGCAATTGCCCTGCACGAAGCGCAATGATTGCGGCGGTTTTTCTGAAGACAAATTCGTGCGCGGTTTCGTTACAGCAACATAGACAAATGTGAATTCAGCTTGACTTATGGAGCTATTAGAGGGGCTATTTGTGTTGTGTAATTTTATATTTTTTCATCTTGTATCGCAGTACCCGCTCGGAAATACCGAGTTCCGACGCCGCTTTTGTCTGATTACCGTTTGTTCTGTTCAGGGCGGCGGTAATCATCTGTTTTTCAGTACTCGTGATTGCCTCGTTTAGCTTACCAGATCGTCCTGGTTTAGCGGTTTGAATAAGTGAGACAGGTAATTCATCTTTCGTAATATATTCCCCGCGTGCGAGCACAATTGCTCTTACAATTATATTCTCAAGTTCCCTTATATTGCCTGGAAAATGGTATTTAAGAAGGGTTTTTACAACATCATCCGTGATGCCCTTTATAGTTTTTCTTTCCTTGTCTGCATGCGTTCGCACGAAGTGGTCAACCAGAAGCGGAATATCTTCTTTGCGTTCACGTAAAGGCGGCAGATGAATCCTTATTACGTTGAGTCGATAAAAAAGATCTGGCCGAAATTTCTCTTCTTTGACCGATCCTTCGATATCCTTATTCGTAGCACAGACCAGTCTTACATTTATACTAATTTCCTCATTGGAACCTAACCTTACGATTTTCTTGTCCTGTATCACCCTCAGAAGCTTCACCTGAATACTCTGCGGCAAATCACCTATTTCATCCAGGAATATCGTACCTCCAGATGCGAATTCGAATTTCCCAATTCGCCGTCGATCCGCGCCGGTAAATGCGCCCTTCTCGTGTCCGAAGAGCTCTGCCTCTATGAGCGTCTCGGGAAGAGCGGCGAGGTGAGCAGTGATGAAATTTTCTTCTCTCCTGGAGGATAGGTTATGAATTGCTCCAGCTATCAACTCTTTTCCTGTCCCACTTTCTCCGGTTATCAAAACATTCGCGTCGCTTTTTGCTGCCCTGAATGTCAGAGAGAGAACTTCTTCCATGGCGCCAGATGCATATATAATCTTTGAATAACTGTATTTTTCTCTTAGCGCCTGTTTCAATACTTCATTTTCTCGTTTTAAGATTAGGTTTGCCCAGGCATTTTTCATAAAAAGAAAAAGCTCATCAGTGTCGATCGGTTTCGTCAGATAATGAAAAGCACCTTGTTTCATTGCACTCACGGCATCACGTACATTGGCAAAAGCTGTGATTATGATAACTGGTATGGTAGGGTTGATATTTCTGATCTTCCGCAAAATCTCGATACCGGTTGTGTCCGGAAGCCGTTGATCGAGCAGCACTATGTCGAAATCACCCAGGTTGAATTTTCTGACTGCCTCACTTCCATCTACTGCTTCCTCAACACCGTATCCTTCTTTTGTGAGTATTCGTTTCAGTAATGTGCGTTGATTCTTTTCGTCTTCAACGATGAGTACACTGATGTGATTCATGAATTTAGTGTGATACTGAAAATAGTGTGTTCGTTAGTTTTCGTTTCTATTTTGCCGTCGTGTAACTCGATAATTCGTTTGGCAAGGTACAATCCTATTCCACTTTGGCCTTTTTTCGAAAAGAACGGGTCGTATATTTCGCCGATTATCGTTTTGTCCATACCTTTGCCATCATCTGCGATATCTATGCGTACCCGTTTGCCCTTCTTATTGGTGCTTATCTTAATATTTCTTGCATGGGCTTCGATGCTATTTTTTATCATGTTTGAGACAGCGGCGACGAGTAACGTTCTGTTACCCTGAATGACGGCATCCTCATCAATGTCCTTCAAAATGGCCACATTTTCTTCTTTCATAATATGGTCTAGCAAGGCGACCGATTCGTTCAGTAGGTCCGTTACTTTTATTTCCTCTCGTCTGACATCTTCTGTACCTAACAACCGCAGAGAATCCATTATTGCTTTCATTCGAATCGTTTCCTCGAGCAAGATGCTTTTATCCTCTTCGTCTAATTCTTTGGCGAGCAATGCCAGTGTATGAAGAGAATTTCTAAATTCGTGCGCAAAACCTGTTGATAGTGCGCCGACCTCTTTGAATCGGCTAATTTCTCTTTCCTTTTTTACTTTGAAACGCTCAAATTTCATGTAGCTGCCGAAGAGCACACCCTCTAAGATAACAAAGACGACAATGATACATACTAAGAACATGTTGTTATTTCTGATAATTCTACTCAACGATTCCATTTCAAATCCAGCGACAATGCTGCCATTCTCGATAACGCCTTCGATTTGAAAAATCCTTCCATCGGGTGTTTCTATGGTGTGTTGTCCGACACCTCTGAGAGGCAGGAAGTTTTCATAAAGGGTGCTGAAGAGGATCGGTGTGTTGTCCGAGTTGATTATCGCAAAATAGCGAAGGCCGGAAGCAGTAATCAGTGAATCGAGGACCTGCTCGATCCTCACCCCGGAAATAACTGTAGCATCGGAAAGTAAGAGAATGTCTCTTGAATCAGAAGCTGTGTTTACAAGAAAAAATGGTTTGCCTTCGATCAGTATCAGCGTATGCTCATTTTTACCCCTTAAGTTCTGTCGATAAAAATTCAGTATTTCCCTTTCGACATTACCGTATTTGGTTGCACCTACGGTGGTGTTTCCCTCGAAAATCCATACACCTTCATAATCATGAGGCCTTATAATGAGTTCTGTCGGCTTTATGCCCCGTATTTGCGCGGTTATCTTACTGCGTAGTTCGTGAATATATGATCCCTCTATTTCCCTTTCGTGGGTGAGATAATGATCGACAACGACTGAGAGAAGGTAAAAAGCGTTGTTTGAGCTATCTCGAAAGGTTCGCTCCATGCTGTAATTGGTGAAGCGCACGGTCAAGAATGTGAAGAGTGATGCACATCCAAGGATGAATATTAGGATTAGACTTCTAGCCTTCACTTCCACTTATTATACACTGTGTTTTCAGAAAATCAATTCAAAATTCATCCTGACTTCGTTTTTTATGTAGTCAAAATCGTCGATCGTTGAGGTGTTAATAAGGCTTTGCTCTGTTATTCGTAATATAAGGTTATCACTCATGAATTTTGTAAATTGAAGAGCAAGTTCTATCCCCTTGTCTGCCCGGTCTAGGTCGTCTATTGTGTAGAATTCTTTGTTGAAAAAATCAAGCTGTGCTTCCACAAAAAATCTTTGCTGTGTGATTATCCTGTTAATCACTATGTTGATTTCCGACAGCGCATTGATATTTTCCTCTTCGAAAAAAGGATCATCAATATATCGCACCTGTGTTATGTAGTCGCTCTCAGGATATGATATATAAGAGAAATTCAATGAAAATGCAATTGAAAAATCTAATGTCAGTGGGAAGTAGAAATGCGACGCGGCAGTATAAAGGGGTACGAATTCTTCGAGATAATTTCGAAAACCAACGCCGAACTTCGGCGTCAATAAGAAATACGGAAGAGGTATTCCTAATCCCATCTGCAAAATCGGTTCTAGATAGCTGTTCATTGAATCTGCGAAATAATACCTGTATCTTACTTCTGCCTCCGGAGAAAAGAGGTATTTGCCGAAATAGATTTTCAGCGAATTGCCCAGTATCATATCGGCGATTCTATATTCTTCATAAGATGGGGTATGAAAGCTGTATACATCTGCGTAAATCGTCGCTTTGTTGCCAACTCCGGGAAGGAGGGCATTTTTTGTAATCTTAATGCCGTTTGCCATGAGGAGATTGGTGGCATCAAAATTGATTAGGGATACATCGCCTGCATAGTCAAAATCGAGAAAGCCGCTGGCGAAGAAATAAGGACTCACGCCCATGATTTGGCCGGCATCCTTTATGTCTAGTTGATAGATGTTATCGGTAACGCTGTATCCGAATCTGAGACCGGCGCGATTATATGCGTAAACCATGAGAGGGAGGAGCAGGAGTACCCCTCCCTTACTCAGAATCTTCTCATCTATGCTGGCCACGTCCTCGGCCCATGTTTTCATCATTGTGATAAGGTTTCCTGTGTGGTTCATCGGCACTCTGTCCTTTCCCGAACCAATCGGGGAAACCCTGTTCATTTCTCAGTTCCATTTCCATACGTGTCCTCGTATTTCTCATTTCTCGCGCCATGATCGTCATAGCGTCCTCATCTTTGACCGCCGAACCTCGTAGGTCAAGTTCATCACCTACTCGCAGCCGATTTCGAAGATGCCATTCTGGTGCCAAGCGAACCCTGACGAGTTCTCCGTTCTGCGATTCCACCATAGCCTCCATCATCGCGGATGATTCATCTATGTATAGTTGTTTGATTTTACCCTTCAGTTGCATTTCGCTTTGCGGATTGTATATTTGCTTTTGTACTCTAATCCTTGTCCTTAGCCACAGTGGTTCGTAATCTTCGCCCCGCACGCGATATTGTACATTATTGCGTACCATTTCCCTCACCATGAAGCGGTTTTCTTCGTTGTATTTACCACGTACGGTGACGGCATCGCCGATTTTGACATCACTATCCATCATCCATGCGGGCCCCAGGTGAGCCATGACAGTTTCTCGATTGCGCGTTTGTATTTGCGCTCGCACAATGTTTACATCGCCTTCATTAGTAGCAATCTCTTCAACCTTTGACACCTCGCCTGTTAATTCCACTTCCTGGGCGGGCAAGAGCGCCACCGTCATGATGGGTAATATGAATGCAGCAAGCATCTTGTTGGTCATCTGTGCCTCCTTCATAGCGTGTATATAGCAAATTCCGTGCCGGGCAAAGTTTCGATATTTCGCAACTTCCCGGTCAGATTAGTCGACAATTGTGCAATATTCGACAAAATTGTCGATAACCAAGACACTTTTCTATTTGTGATTCTATCGAGTTCATCGGATTTGAGATAACAATAGCCAGTACTGTTGAAAAGGCGGTCATTGGAAGGGAAGCGGGGCACACGACTTTCTTCAAAGGAACGAGACGCATGATATATAGATACAGAGGTAATAATGTCATTGTACTAGACTACTCATTCATTCTGATTGCGTGTCGATAATTCGAATCGTCGTCTAACGGGTTTTATGGTTTTGGTTTGACAGATTTTGGTTCCAGCCAGAACCCATATTGACATAGTTGCGAAGTCGGCTACTATATAGAGCATCAGCTAAGGAGGTCCTGTGATGAACAGAATCCTGCATCATTCAACACAATTGAAATGCGATCTTCGTCAGGCCTTTGAGATGTTTACCATCGACGAACACCTGCAGGCTTGGCTCACTGAGATTGCGGATGTGGAACCAAGGCTGGGCGGGAAATATGAACTCTTCTGGGATCCTGGCAATAGAGACAACAACAGCACCATTGGTTGCAGGATTACGGCCATCGAAAAGGACAAATTTATTGCCTTTGAATGGAAGGGACCAACACAATTCAAGGATTTCATGAATACCGCAATTCCGCTCACCCACGTTGTGGTTTTCTTGATGCCATGTAAAACAACTGATGGCGAGCCCGGCACTGAAGTACACCTGATTCACTCAGGTTGGGGGGACTCGGCAGAATGGGAAGAGGCTAGATTATGGTTCAAAAATTCATGGGACACTGCATTTGATAGGTTGAGGGATCATATTAGTCATCCGTAGAGATTTCGGCTGATTGAAAGTGCATACACCGCAATTCGACTGGCTTCTTACCGGTGAACCCTTTGTCCAATATCGTACGTTGGTGGATCTTTTGGACAAAAAGGTTACCGACAGACACGTTCAGTCAGTTAAGAAAGCGATTAGGAACCATCGGTTAATCAGGTCGATATTCAAGAAGAGAAACAAAAGTGGTTTTTGGGGTTCAGCAGATGAAATATTTAAATGGTGGCCCAAAAAGGATAGCACCTTCTGGGTGCTGGGTGTGTTGGCAGATTTTGGGTTCTCAAAGCAAGACAAGGATGTCGTCCCTGCATGCGAGTATGTATTCAGTAAGCAGATGACGAGCGGTGCTTTTGGATGGGCTCCTCCACCGACACCAGGAGATTGTTTCACTGGTATTCTGGCCGAATCGTTGAGTAATTTGGGTTATGTTGATGACCCGAGATTGAAAAAGGCATATGCTTGGCTCGCTCGGCGACAGAGACTCGATGGTGGATTTTGGTGCAAGGCTACGGGTCAACCCGGTAAACCGCGGCAAGCCGAACCAAGTTGCGCGTATGCGACACTGTGTACTCTGGGGGCACTAGCACTGCACCCCACGTATAAGAACAGTGTTGTTGCTGAGAAGGCTCTTGAATTCCTGCTTACATGTTGGGATAAGCGTGGGAAGATAAAATACGCTGGCCACGATTCGCATATCGGCAGCGGTTGGGAAAAGCTAAAATATCCCCACACTGATTATAGAATTCTTAAATTTCTTGATATTATTGCACAATTCGATTCAGCAAGAACTGACCCGAGGGTCCAATCAATGATCGATATGCTTGTTTCCAAACAAGACAAAGACGGCCGCTATCGTGCAGAGTCTATTCATAAGGCTTGGTCTGGTTTCGACTTTGCTCAGAAAGAAAAACCTAGCAGGTGGATAACGTTCATCGTATACTATATTCTCAAAAGAATGAATGCATGATACGGCATATTGTGCAGAGCTATAAAATGCATCGATTTTTCACTTCGACAATTATTGAAGGGCCTAGTGTATCAACTAACGCTCGCTTGACACATCAATAGAGAAGTATACAATGTCATCTGAACTCCTACAAACAGAGTTGCTGTGAGGTTGTTTGTTGGGAGAAAGACACTGACCACATATGATGAAACGGGGTAATCCTGTTGGATGGTCAATTCATATTGGTTATGAGATCGTCCGCTATCGGTTTCTTAGCGAGCAGGTCAAGAACAACAGGATGAGTGATTATATGAAGTTGGCATATGACGTGCTAAAATCGGAGTGATTCCAAATGTTCAGAGCGACTCTTGTCATTCTATATTCATTAGGGTTTATTTTGTTGCATGCAAAGAATGGTGTTATGACATTGGATGAGATAGGCGATCTGTATACCGAGATTCGAGAAATGAGCTTGGACTCAACGAGGATACTGCCGATAGATTCGCTCTTTCTCAAAAAGGATGTGGCCGAATTCGAGTTAAAGGATGGGTATTTGTATTTCTTTGAACCTGTAAACGACCGGATAGTTGCTGCATTCTATCAAGGTGAAGGTATGTTCATACTCAAGACCGATGATGGCATAGAAAAGCAACAGATCGAAAGGTTCACAGACGCGGAGTCTGTAGAAAAACCATTTGAAAGGGCATTGTTTCTCTTCACAGATAGTACCTATGAGTATATCGTTAAGAAGCAGCAGACGCTCGCGACACAGCCCATTAATGACTCGGTCAGTGAATTTGTTTATGATTTGCGCAGAAGGATCCGCGAGCGTTTCCTATGGAACATAGATGCCCGCATACTGTCAGACTTGGCAACGATAGGGTATGGGCAGTACTTCAGTGTTATTCTTGAGTGCCAGGATAGTGACCGATTCGTGTTCCTGATTGACCCATTGGATAGAGAGGAGGTTACCCTTCTACGCTATGAGAAGATAAAGTTCTCCAAGCGAGCATGCTTTGAATGTTGGTATTCATCTCATGCTTCAAAGCAGTTAATGCAAGATAAACCCCAGTTCGACATCACTAGGGTCAACCTAGATGTGACCATCGATACGAGACAGAAGATGACAGTCACTGCGAAAACTGAATTTGTGCCCTTGGTTGATGATATTGTAATAACTCCGGTTGAACTGGTTTCTTTTCTGCGTGTGAATGCAGCATGGCTCGACGGTGAAGATACATGCTTGATTATCCAGGAGGACAAGAGTGCCGATGCACAGTTGTGGTTGGTATTTCCTGAAGCACTAAAGGCGGGCCAGGCGTATGAACTTACGATGGTCTACTCGGGTGAAGGGATAATCGAAGGCCTCGGCGGTGATAATTTCGCGGTGATGGCACGCACCTCCTGGTTTCCGAGTTTCTATACAAATAAATCTGACCCAAGACGATTCATAATGAAATTTGCAATTCCCGGGAAGATGACTCTATTGGCAACTGGGAGATTGCTCCGTTCATGGAACGAAGGCGACACAGCTTTTTCAGTTTGGCAAAGCGAGATAGATTACAATTTCGCAGGTTTCAATTACGGTAAGTTTACGATGGTAAGCGAGAAGAGCGAGAAATGTGAGATAAAATGCTTCACCAATATCAAGCTGAATGACGATTTGCTGCAACTAAAGTTATTGCTCGAGCGGGACAAGGACTTACAGGCAGCCCTTATGCTGATGCCAAATGAGTTGACAACCGACCGGATGGGTAAGAGTGCGGCGGTTGAAAGTCGTAACGCCTATGAGATATACAGGCATTTCTTCGGTAACTGTCCGTTCCGGGAGATAAAGGTCTCGCAGCAGCCTCAGATTTCATTCGCGCAAAGCTGGCCCACCTTAATCTATTTACCTTACACCGCGTTTTGGGATGAGTCGCTGAAGGAAAGACTAGGGTTACTGCGGGGTGAGGTATCCGTAATGAGTTACGAGACGATTGCTTCACACGAAATCGCACACCAATGGTGGGGCAACACATTGATGCGCGACTCATATCATGACCAATGGCTTACGGAAGGTTTTGCAACGTATTCATCGGCGCTTTATTTGCAGGCAAGCGAGGGAGTTGATAGGTTTAAGGATTTTATGAGAATCCAGCGACAGCAAGTGCTCGCGAAAGCTGAAAAAGGCGGTAATTATAATGATCTCGGCCCGATCTGGCTTGGTATGCGGTTGAGCTCTCTGGATTTCCCGGGCGGCGACCGGCTGGTATATGCCAAGGGCGCTTATGTGTTGCATATGCTGAGGATGATGCTTTTCGATTACAAAGAGAGGAGCGATGAGCGTTTTATTGCGATGATGAAAGATTATGTCCAGACCTATGCGGCACGCCTAGTCTCCACGAATGACTTCCAGCGGATTGTCGAGAAACATTTCAACATGGACATGGAATGGTTCTTCGATCAGTGGGTTTATAGCACAGACGTACCCTTCTACAAATTCGAATACGACGTGGAGGAATCAGACGGCGAATACTATCTTACCATTTACGCTCAACAGGCTGGCGTTTCACCTTCTTTTGAGATGCCCATGCCTTTTGTCGTGAACTTCGAGCGTGGGCATGCCGTTGTGCAAATGCAGGTCAAAGGTCTTGAGCCTGTTGCGAAGAAATTTCATCTGCCGCAGGAACCTGTATCCATTGAACCCAACCCTTGGAATGCGGTATTGTGTACGATTGTCAATTAGCACCGTGTATCACGTTGACAGATGCTGTTGAATGAATAGAATCAAGAAGAGGAGGGTAGATTGAAAGCACTCAAGATAGTCTTGATAATAATCGCTGTTCTAGTTGTCCTGGTTATTGCCCTTTTTGCCATTTTTTGGTTGATCAACAAACAGGGTGTTGTCGAAGCATATGATATAGGTGAATCCGAATCGAGTAGAAAATTGCTGATAGCGAGTCAGGGAAGCAATTTCAAGAATGCTTTGGTGGAAAGCGTCACTACACATATAGCAAAGGAATCGATTTACGTGAGCGTAGTAGACGTCACCGATCTGGAGAATGTCAAGGAAGATGATTGGGATGCCGTCCTTTTGATACATACTACTGAGCAGTGGAAGTTGCAGCCCGACGTAAAGGCATATCTTGATCACGCGCAATCGCTCGATAAAGTGATCGTGGTTACCACATCCGGTTCAGGTGAGTGGAAGAGTGAAGAGTATGACGTGGACGTGATGACCTCAGCCTCGAAAAGCGAAGAGCTTCCCATGTTAACGAATGATATCGTAACGAAACTTCAAGACATGCTACAGTTGGCCCCAGGCGATTAGATTGTGCCGGGGTACAATACCTAGGGGGAGATATATTTTGGTTATGCTTTAGCATATGTTTCGTGTGTCTTGTGTGGCGGTCAGTATTCAACTACTTGGCTTACCGTAAACATAGATTGGTGGAAAAGAAGTATGTGACGGTGCTTGTTTATGTTACCATGGGTATTTTCTGGTTTTTTTGGTTTAATATGAATTTTAGTGATCCGGTCAAGGTGGCGCTGCCGATGTGGTTTCGATGCCTGGGACTGTTAATGTTTGTTGCTGGTGTGTCGCTGTTTGTGGTTGCTCATAGGGGCATGCGGGGGTTTGAGGAAAAAGGTCGATTAGCGACAACCGGTGTCTATGCCAAGATCAGAAATCCGATGTATTTGGGTTTCATAGTATGGGTTATTGGGTTGCCTCTTTTTCTGGAGAGCATGTTGACTCTAGCGAGCGCAGTTTTCTGGATAAGCCACTTTCTGTATTGGAAAAGTCTTGAAGAGAAGAAATTAGAGCAGAAATTCAGTGAGTATCGCGATTACAAGAGAAGAACCTGGTTTTAACATCAGGCGTATGATGATTAGAGAACGCCGTTGCATTTTGGTGTTGTGTGGGAATTGCAGAAGACTAGGAGGAAGGTGATGGCAAGATTGAACTTGCAACTGCCAAAAAAATTCGATTTTACTACTGATATTCAGGTCTACATAAATAATATAAACTATGGGGGGCATCTCGGAAATGATTCTCTGCTGGCCTTGATCCATGAGGCACGAATACGTTTTCTGAAAGATAACGGATTCACAGAATCCGATATCTGCGGTGTTGGAATAATAATGGTTGATACGGCCATTCTATACAAGTCAGAAAGCTTCCATGGCGATGTGCTGACCTTCGATGTTGCGGTCAACAATATCGGTAAGGTGGGTTGTGATTTCTATTTTCGTGTCACAGACAAGAATACGCGTAAAGAAGTGGCTCACGCGAAAACCGGTATCCTATTCTTTGACTATTATGCAAGAAAGGTTGTTAATACACCAGATGCGTTCAGAAAGCTATTTTTGTGACATCATAATACGTAGGATCATTTGTTTGCATAACATGTAGGAGGTACGCATGAAGATATTGCATGCGAACACCCTGGCCGTTACGTTGGATGCACTTAATGAAGTCTTCTTTATGGGAAATTCTCTTTCCAGGGTTGAGAGAACCACTGTGGCCAGATGGCTTGCGGATCGGCAGGGTGTGAAGGGTGCTTATCGGGGTATGATTGCGCCTACTCCTCTGGATTTCAAGAGAGGGATTAGGCTTTTTACTGGCGAGAAAGTGGTTTCCGGTGCGGCAATTGGTCATATCCTCGGTGAAGAGGCGAGCCGTGCTTTAATATTGCTTAATGGTAACCTGCCTGTAGCACGTGAGGCCTTGAAGAAATCAAACAAAGGAATGATACGGGCGTTGATGAGTTGTGAAACGCCCACTCGAGTGCGGGGGTTCTATTGTTGTGGTATGTGTACCGCTGCTCTGTGGCGGCATCTGGCAGTGGGTGGACTAAGGCAGTCAAAAAGAAGGTTGAGTGCCGGCTTGAAAGTTTTACGTCGGTACCGTGATGGTACAGGTAAATGGCGCAGATTTCCGTTTTATTACACACTACTAGCACTAAGTGAGATAGATCGCAGCACAGCGATCGACGAATTACATTATACGGCACCATTATGTGAGCGATTATTAAATCGATACAGAGTGAAGAATAAAATCGCAGAGCGCCGTAGGATATTACTTGAGAGGATACTATCTCGATGTTGAATCGATGTGTTCCAATTACGTGAATGACTTGTAGTTACGAGACGACTGCAATTGGCCGTCGCGATGAGGCTGCGATAATCAGTCGTGAAAAAGAGTTGCGCAATTGGTTTACGCACGGAAAAGACGAATTGATGCGGGAGATAGATGGCCTCGATATAGGATGGGGCGCGTCACAGCGGTGGGTTACGTCCAGTATACCAGACATTGCGGCTGGATGGCATCTTGACTTCGCATGCGGTTACGGTACGTTTCTCGCTCAGGTCGGATGGCGGTTTCCAAGCGCCAACTTGTTCGGACTCAACATAGACTACATTGGACCACATGCAAGTATCAAGAAATTGCTCCAAAAGGCGAAAGTCCGAGTTGTTCTAGTGCAGGCTGATGCTTGCGAAATGCCTTTTGCAGACCAATGTTTTGATTCAATTAGTTGTTTCTTGGGTTTGCAGGACATAGAGATCGGCTTCGGTAAAGATGGTGTGAGCAAAGCCGTTTCTGAAGCAGCCCGGGTATTGAAACCGGGAGGTTATCTGATACTCGTCGATGAATTTACGTTCGACGTCTTACTTACACTACTGCAGGAAGAAAGCATGAACGTAGTCTTGAAGGATCAGTTTGATTTGGATATCAAGTGGAGCCGGCCTGTTGCCGAAACAGCGATAAAGGTCTATAGTGAAGGTTGGGCAGTGCAGTCTAGGGTTGAAGGTGTAAGGGAAAGAGAAATAGTGCACAGCGAAACTTACATGCGCATGAAGGCCGATATGGAGCAACAACTCAGTGCTAAGGGATTCTATACGCCACACGGCCCCGTGCGTATGATAGTGGCTAGAAAATTATGAGATACGGCCTGCCGTGCTGAAAGGAAAGGAATGAACTGTCATGTTTCATGATATACCTGCACCCATAAGAGATAGGATGATTTATCTCGAGAATTTGGATAAACAACACCGGCGTAAAAACACACCGTCGCATATCCGTCTCAGGCAGGTGCCCAGAGAGACAGGTAAGTTCCTTGCCTTGTTGGCCACGATGGCGCCTGATGGTGAGTATTTGGAGATAGGCACGAGTGGTGGATATTCTACGCTTTGGTTATCGCTCGCTTGCAGGAGATTGGGGAGGAAACTCACCACATTTGAAATACTCAGCGAGAAGGCTGATATTGCCCGCGATACTCTGCGTTTGGCTAAGATTGAAGATTGTGTAGAATTGATTCAGGGTGATGCTAGAAAATACCTGGATGACTACAAGAAGATAGCCTTTTGCTTCCTTGATGCCGAGAAAGATGTCTATGCCGAATGTTATGAGAAGATTGTACCGAACATGGTTGTGGATGGGATACTGGTAGCCGACAATGTAATCAGCCACAAAGAGATTCTCGAAAAAATGGTTGATAGTGTCCTGCATGATAATCGCGTAGATGCAGTGGTTATCCCGATTGGGAGCGGAGAGTTAGTGTGCGTGAAGCGATAGATAAGAAAGAGAAATTCGTAAGCGAATCTATCACCCCTGTTACCGGCACATTTGACACCGGTGCAATGGCCAGAGGCGAGCCGGGTCTGCCAGCGCAATTTGTGTGGCGGGAAACCAAGTACTCGGTTACTAAGATTCTGGATAAGTGGAAGGAATCATCACCTTGTAAGAGCGGCGGCAAAGAAAAATATGTGCGAAAGCATTGGTACAAAATAGAGACTAAAAGCGGTGAAATAATGAACATTTATTTCGAACGCAAATCTTTGCCGAGGGGTCAGCGGAAAATAAGATGGTGGCTGTACTCAATAATCGAGGAGTGAAGGGAGGCGACAATATGGCATGGATACGTGTCATAGATGAAAACAACGCTATGGGAGAGTTGAAGGAAACATACGAATTCGTAAGAAAGAGGCGGGGTAAGATATCGAACGTCATGCGTTTACACAGTCTGAATCCGAAAGCTATGCAGGCACATATTGAACTTTATCTGACATTAATGTTTGGCCAATCCGGTTTAGCCAGGGAGGACCGTGAGCTGATCGGCGTTGCAGTTTCCAGTGCTAATAATTGTGAATATTGTGTGCAACATCACGCAATGGCCTTGAATCACTATTGGAAGGATAATACACGAGTGAGGGCACTTACGCAGAAATGCGATTCGGCAGGTTTGCCAAACCGACAATATCATATGGCATTATATGCACGTAAATTGACCATGACGCCCGGCAAGATTTCCAAAGAGGATATTGATACTCTACGGAAATGGGGTTTTTCTGATAATGATATCCTAGACATTAACCTCATCACCGCCTATTTTTGCTTCGTGAACCGCATCGTCATGGGGTTAGGTGCTGAATTCACACCGAGTGAGATGAGTGGGTATAAGTATTGACATGTCATTCTGGCTCCCCATTCACGGCCAGTGGCAAAGCAGAACTTCCTACTGGTTGTTTGTTTATGCTTGACAGCCCAACCCAAAGCAATATAATATAGTATGTCAAAATATAAACGGATATATGAAAAACAACATAAAAAGATTCAGGCACGGTTCTCGACGATCATATATACATTGTTCGGAGCCTTTATTATCCCTCGTGGTGGTCAGGCGCATGTGGCCAGCCTGATAAAGCTTGTTCGTCCTTTGGGTTTTTCTGCTAATGCGATACGACTCGGTCTCTCGCGGATGTCCAGAAAAGGTGTGTTCAAGGTCCGTAAGGTCGGCCGTCGTAGCTATTATTCATTGAGCACAAAAGGCTTTAGATGGATGGAACAAGGAAGGGTGCGCGCCTTCGTTTTTGAGCCCAAATCGTGGGATGGAAGATGGCGCTTGGTTGTCTACAATGTTCCGGAGAAACTGCGTGTTCTACGGGATAGGCTCAGGTTCAAACTGCACAGCCTGGGTTTTGCTAATCTGAGTACTTCCCTTTGGATTTCACCCTATGATTTTTTCTCAGAGATTGAGACTTTCACTGAGGGTAAAAAGATGTCCAGATACATTGAGACGTTTGAGGCCGAGTATAAGGGGAAACGTAAGATAAAAGAATTGGTGGCCGTTGTATGGCAATTGGATGAGCTGGCGAGGCGGTATCAGGCGTTCATTCGCAAATACTCAGTCATGTATGCAAGACACAAGCGGCCTGCACGGGCAGGTAGATCGATAGACCTTGCCGATTGCTTCGGAAAAAGGTTCTGTATTTCGGCTGAATATGTTGCGCTCAGATTGGATGACCCGATGCTACCATTAGAATTGTTATCTAAGGACTGGCCTGGTATCGAAGCCCAGAGACTATACAGGAAGATGTGCGATTCGTTAAAAACTCCAGCCGACGAGTTCGTGGATTTGGTGTTAAAAAGATGAAGAGGACTCACTGGGTTTCTGTTATTTTACTGCTCCTTTGCACATGCAGCAAACAAATACAGGCGGCCGACATCGCCCTTTATTCGGACCGGGGTACTGGTGAAGTCTGCGTCATCGCGACGGTGCGCATGTTTGAATGGATCGGATACAAGGTGGCGTTAATCGATGCGGATTTCATCAATAACCGAGACCTCAACGATTTTCGAATAGTCTGTTTTCCGGGTGGTAATATGTATCAATACGCACAGGATATCACTTCGTCGGGTATGGAAAAGGTCAGAGAGTTCATCAATAATGGTGGCGGTTACATCGGGATCTGTGGCGGAGCGTATTTCACTGGTCGGCGTGTCAAATGGCAAGGCAGACAACTTCCGATGTCACCACTCGCGATATTCCCGGGAACAACTCAAGGACCAGTTGATGATATCGCACCCTACCCTGATTGTGTCATGTGTAAGATTAAAATAACTGATCATCAGCACCCAGTTGTTCAAACAGAGCCGGATAGTGCATGGATCATGTACTGTTATGGACCGATGTTACTGCCGGATAGTGGTGCGGATGTCCAAATACTGGGTGAATATGATTCAGTCGGTAAACCTGCGGTCATCGCATTTGCGTATGGTGCGGGCAGAGTGTTTATAATTGGTACCCATCCAGAGGTAGAGGAAGATAGTGACCGCGATGGAATCGCTTTCGGCGATGATTTTAATGATAAGGGTTCGGATTGGGAATTGATGAGAAAAGCGACCCTGTGGTGTTTAGGAGAATTGGATGACTAATAGACAAAAGCAACACGGCTATGGTTCCTGGCGTTCTCCGATTACGGCTGAGCTTGTCGCAAGACAGAGCATAAGATTCGGGGATTTGCTGGTTGATGGAAAAGTTTTGTACTGGGTGGAGAGCCGCCCCGCTGAAAAGGGCAGAAGTGTTATTGTTCAACATACACCGGATGGCCGGACGTGTGATGTAATACATACTCCTTTTAGCGCGCGGAGCCGAGTTCACGAGTATGGTGGTGGTGCTTTCACAGTGAGTAAAGGCGTCATATATTTCGTCAATTTTGATGATCAGCGCATCTATACAAAAGACGTCGCTGGTGCCATACATCCAGTTACATCCGAGGATGGTAATCGGTACGCTGATCTAGTCGTTGATGAGATGCGCAACAGGATAATATGCATACAAGAGGCGCATGGGGAAACAGCTAAAGAACCGGTGAATAGTATTATTAGTATAGATATCACGGGCACGGCAAATCCACAGGTACTGGTTTCGGGTAATGATTTCTACTCTTCGCCTCGTGTGAGCCCAAATGGTAAGCTGCTTGCCTGGCTTACCTGGAATCATCCTAATATGCCGTGGGACGGTACTGAATTGTGGATAGCAGAAGTTGATGCGGCAGGAGCACTGGCAAATCCGCGCAAGGTGGCCGGTGGCTTTTCTGAATCCATTTTTCAGCCTGAGTGGTCGCCCGATAACGTACTCCATTTCGTTTCAGATAAAAACGGCTGGTGGAATATCTACAGGTATTCAGGAGGGGCGGCTGAGATCTTGGTCAAAATGGAAGCTGAATTTGCTATGCCGCAATGGGTCTTCGGTCTGTCCACGTACGGGTTGATTGGTCGTGATCGGGTTGCTTGTACTTTCAACCGAAAAGGCATTTGGCAATTGGCGATGATTGATGTTAAGACACGGAAATTGCAGCTTGTCGACACGTCTTATAATGATATTACACATTTGAGGACAGCCAATGATTGGATTGTTTTCTATGGAGGTTCGCCCACTGAAGGATTGTCCGTGATTAGACATAACGCGTCGACTGGCGAGGCGCGTGTTATTCGGTTCTCAGAAGAATCGTCTGTTGATCCTGGATACATATCCATACCCGAGTCGATCGAATTTGACACAACTGATGGTATGAAGGCTCACGGTTTCCTTTATCGACCAAAAAACAAAGACTACACTGAATCCGGAAATGAACGGCCACCATTGATAGTCATCACGCACGGTGGCCCGACTTCTTGTAGCTATGCTTCGTTAGATCTGAAAATCCAGTTCTGGACGAGCCGTGGTTTTGCTGTCTTGGATGTGAATTATGGTGGCAGTACAGGTTTCGGACGTCCCTATCGTGAAAGGCTCAAGGGTAAGTGGGGCATCGTGGATGTTGACGATTGCGTCAACGGAGTCAGATATCTGATGAAGAAAAACCTTGTTGATGGTGAAAGAGTCATCATCCGTGGAGGCAGCGCAGGTGGTTATACCACGCTTGCCGCACTCACGTATCGTAATTTATTTAAAGCCGGTGCTAGTTACTACGGGGTAAGTGATCTGGCGGCGCTTGCCAGAGAAACCCACAAGTTCGAGTCACGATATCTAGATAGCCTTGTTGGTCCGTACCCGGAAGCCAAAAAAATCTACAGGGAACGTTCACCCATCAACTACACAGAACACCTTTCGGCACCCATAATATTCTTCCAGGGGCTCGATGATAAGGTAGTGCCACCGAATCAGGCCGAGAAAATGGTAAAGGCGTTACGTGAAAGGAGAATACCGGTGGCTTACATGGCTTTCCAAGGCGAACAACACGGTTTTCGTAAAGCTGAGAACCTGAAGCGTTGTTTGGAAGCCGAACTGTATTTTTACTCCCGTGTTTTTGGTTTTAGGTTACGTGAAGACATAGCCTAGATCGTAATCGATAACATTTGAGTATCCATTTTGCATAGTCAAGACTTCGAGGTCTGACTACAGGCGTAGCTTGACAATGCACTATATGTGATTAGAATATCACATCAGTGTATCGCTAGCCTTATAAACGCGAGGAGGATATTTGTGCAAAAACTGAGTTTCGTATTGGCAGTGCCAGTCATCGTGAGCATGTGTTTTGTTGGTTGTGGAGCAAAGGAAACTCGTTTTGTCACAATAGGTACTGGAGGCGTGACTGGTCTCTATTATCCCACGGGTGGAGCAATAAGCAGGATGTTGAACAAAAGATTCAAGCAGTTCGGGATCAAGGCGACAGTGGAATCGACTAGCGGTTCGGTGTTTAATATTAACGCTGTAATACAGGGTGATATGGAATTCGGGATTGCTCAATCAGACAGGCAGTATCAAGCATACCATGGCCTCGCCGAATGGTCTGAGTCAGGACCCCAAGCCGACCTGAGAGCCGTATTCTCCATACATGCCGAGCCTATCACACTGGTCGTATCAGAGCAGTGTGGCATAAGAGACATCGGCGATATGCGCGGGAAGCGAATAAATCTTGGGAATCCCGGTTCCGGGCAACTGCAGAATTCCAGAGATGTATTGGCTGCGGCTCGTCTTTCGGAAAACGATATATCGGCTGAATATGTCAAGGCGGTCGAAGCACCCGGACTTCTTCAGGACGAACGTCTCGATGGCTTTTTCTACACTGTCGGACATCCAAACGGCAATATTAAGGAAGCGACGTCGGGAAGAATCAAGGTGCGTATTGTACCGATCCGGGGTGAGAAAATAGACAAAATGGTCGAAGATTATCCGTATTACGCGAAGGCGTTGATCCCCCATTCATTTTACCCGCGTGCTTTGAACTCTGAAGATATAGAGACAATCGGCGTTAAGGCGACGTTCGTCACGTCGAGAGATGTTGATGAGGCGTTAGTATACGCTTTGGCCAAAGTCGTCTTTGAGAATCTGGAAGATTTCAAATCATTGCACCCGGCTTACAAATATCTTACCCGACAGAATATGCTACAGGGGCTCACCGCACCGGTCCATCGGGGAGCCATGAGATACTATCGAGAGGTCGGTCTTGATGAAAATATCGAGCATGAATTAATTGTCGACTAGGTTGCATGGATGCATTACTGAGATGTATGTGTCGATCATAATCGCGCGGTGGGTCTTCAGTGCCCACTTTTTTTATCTCACATTAGCTGAAATATGCGCAAGACCACAGAGCTGAAGCGAGCTGAGCAAATACTCAAAGAAGAAACCGGGCGTATCAGGCAAAAACGATGCATTGACCGATATGTCGTTTCATCAATCGCGGTGGCTTGGGCAGTGTTTCAACTCGCCTTGCCGCGTTTCATTATTCTCGATAGCGTGACCATACGGGCAATCCATCTGGCATTTGCCGTTGCTTTGGTGTTCTTGACCATACCTATGTTCAAACGTAGATGCGGGATAAAGGCATTGAGTGCCAGGAAATACATACCCGCGATTGACTTCATCTTTGCCGCGGTCGGCTGTCTTTTTGTTCTGTATATTGTCATCGATTGGACCGGAATATCAATGCGCGCCGGGGTTCCGAACACAAGAGACATAATCATAGGTATTTGTTTGATCCTTATTGTGCTTGAATCTTCACGTCGCGTCATAGGTTTGCCGCTTGTGATAATCGCTATCCTTTTTACACTCTATGCTTTTTTCGGTCCGTATATGCCGGCGATTTTTGCACTGCGCGGTGTTTCTCTAGCCAAATATCTGAGTCAGGTAGCATTGTCAACCGAAGGTATATACGGAATCCCATTAGATGTGTCAGCCAATACTGTTTATTTGTTTGTGCTCCTGGGTGCAATGCTCGAACGTGCCGGAGCAGTCAATTTCTTCAATGATCTTGCAATATCACTACTGGGTCGATACAAGGGTGGTCCTGCAAAGGCTGCAGTTGTGGCGAGCGGACTTACTGGTTTGGTCTCCGGTTCGAGCATTGCGAATGTTGTCACTACCGGTACATTCACGATCCCGTTGATGAAGAAAGTCGGGTACCCAGGTAAAATTGCTGCGGCAACCGAGGTCGCGGCGAGCACTAATGGACAGCTCATGCCGCCGATCATGGGTGCTGCGGCTTTTATTATTGCCGAATATTTGAGCGTCCCGTATCTTGAAGTAGTAAAAGCTGCTGCGATCCCGGCATTCGTTTCTTATTTTGCCCTGTTCTACATTACTCATCTCGAGGCTTCGAAGTTGGGCATGCGCGGACTGCCAAGATCAGATATTCCACGCTTCGGTGCAGTCATGAAGAACGGATTTTACTACCTTATTCCTCTTTTCCTGCTGCTCTATGAGCTGATGGTCGTACGACACACACCAAAGCTCGCGGCTTTCAATGCGATAATGGTTCTCATGTTGATCATCGTAGTTCGGGAAGTACACAAAGCCTTGGGTGCAGAAAGTGGTATCGTAAAATCGCTGATAAGAGCAGGCAAGACCATTGGCAATGGTTTTATTGCTGGTTCGCGTAATATGCTGACTGTCGCCCTGGCTACTGCCTGTGCCGGTATCGTTGTAGGAATTGTAACAATGGGTATCGGCAGCATGATCGTCCAGATTGTGGAAATACTCTCCGCCGGTAATATTTTTTTATTATTGTTGATCACGGCGACCGCGAGCCTGATAATCGGTATGGGCCTGCCAACAACGGCGACCTATATTGTCATGGCATCAATTACCGTTCCGATAATCATCAGGTTAAGTGCGCGTGGCGTGGTTGATTTCGTTCCGGCCATGGCGGCGCATCTGTTCTGCTTTTATTTTGGTATACTTGCCGACGATACACCGCCGGTTGGTTTGGCAGCGTATAGCGCGGCGGCCATCGCCAAGTCGGACCCAATCCCGACAGGCATTAAGGGCTTCACTTATGATTTGAGGACGGCGGTGATTCCTTTTATGTTTGTCTTAAATGCGGAGCTCATTCTCTTCGGTGTGCATAACCTCGCACAGGCACTACTCATCTTCGCCATGGCGGCATTCGGTGCATTTGCCTTTGCAAACGCCGTTCAGGGGTGGTTTGTATTGAAGAACAAGATCTACGAGATACCGTTATTCTTGATCGCATCGGTCATATTCTTTTATCCGGCGTTGGTCACGAATTTATTGAATTTAAGCTACGAAGTGAGATATTATATGTACGGTGCAGGATTCTTAATTTATGGTTCTGTATACTTGATGCAGAGGTTCAGACAAAGAAGTCGCGAATAGTTGTGATTTTGTGCCTGGAGGTACGTACGAAGGAGACAAAATGGCTGAAAGATTAACGGTCGGTGATAAGGCACCTGAGTTCTGTTTGCCAGATGCCAAGAATAATAAAGTCTGCCTTAAGGATTTTAAAGGTAAATGGATTGTCCTATATTTCTATCCAAAGGACAATACCACGGGATGTACAAGGGAAGCAGTTGATTTTTCGGAGCATTTTGGTAAATTCAAAAAAATAGGAGCAGTTGTCATCGGTATCAGCCCGGATTCACCAACTAGTCACACTAATTTCATTCATAAACACAATCTAAAAATCATCTTACTGAGTGATGCCGAACATACGGTGCTTAGAGAATACGGGGTATGGCAGAAGAAGAAAATGTACGGTCGGGAATACTATGGAGTGGTGCGCACAACGTTTGTTATTGACCCGAAGGGTGAAGTGAAAAAGGTATGGGAAAAGGTCAAAGTCACGGGTCATGTGGATGCTGTTAAGGATTTCGTGGGAGCTAGTTGTGAGAGAAAGACTGGCTAGCTTCAAATTGGAGGATAGATTATGTTAGAAGTGATTGAGAAGTCATGGAATGAATTCTGGGCATATTACTGGCGTGTTGATGACCGCCACAACATTCCGGGTATTTCTGAATGGGATCGCAAGCTTGTTAGTTTCATCGAGCATGTGTGTAGGCTGAAACCACCGGCGCGTATTCTTGATCTAGCGTGTGGGGGAGGTGATCAGGCTAAGATTTTTGCTCAGAAAGGTTATGATGTATTGGGGATAGACATCGCGCCTCCGCTCATCAGATATGCTCAGCAACAGTTCTCCACGGAAAAACTGAAAGGATCATTTATTGTTGGTGATATGCGCGAGATTGACTACAATGCTGAATTCGATGCATGTGTGATACTGAGTGGGTCTTTTGGATTCTTCGGTGACATTGAGGACCAGAAGCTGTTGTGTTCAATACAGAAGTCACTCAAGAAGGGCGGCAAGGTTTTCGTGATGTTCATTTCGGCGAATAAACCAATTAGGCATGAAAGAACATGGCGAGAGATGAAAGACGGCTGGGAATTGGGTGAGGGGTGGTTTGACGCGGAAACATCAGTTCGTTGCGGAAGGGCTATTATTATTCGAAAGGATGGTACAGTCATTGTCCCCAAGGAAGAGCCTGGATATCATGCAAATGAGCGAATACGATGTTATACGATACCAGAAATGCTAGCGATGCTTTCCAAGGCTGGCCTTAAATACGTGGCAAGCTATTCGGCAAGGCATCTTGATGTGCCTCCGACACCAATACCGAAGGATGCGATTCATAACATCGTGGTTGGTGAACGTAAGATTTAATAGATGAGGGAAAAGGAGGAGTTTCATGAGTAATGCCATAGAGGAATTGAAAAAGGAAGTTTGGGGTCTTTTTAGAGACACACAACCCGTATTCCTTGCCACTCTTGATGGTAGCAAACCAAGAGTCAGGCCTGTAACGCTTATTCATTTCGATATGAAACTATGGGTGTCCACAGGTGCAAATAACGCTAAGATAAAACAGATCAAGACGAACGGTAATGTTGAATTTTGTCTGTTATTGGAGAAGGGTGAAAATAAGGGCTATGTCAGAGGCACCGGCGTTGCTGATATTGTAGAAGATATGGAGACGAAGAAATTATTGTCCGAGAACATTCCATTTTTCACGGAATATTGGAAAGATTTCACTGATCCCGAATTCGCCTTGTTGCAGGTTCACGTGCAAGATATCGAATACTTGCGGCCCGGAGTTTTCGACGTTCAGAGATTCCCTGTCCGATAGCACATGAAGACGGTGCGTTTGTTCCACTGGAATGCTACTGAAGCGAAAAAGAGATTGAAGAAACTGAGGGCTTCTGGTTACGATGTCGTGTATGAAACAATGAGCCCAGCTGTCTTGCGCGCCGTTAAGAAAAAACCACCAGCTGCGATATTGATAGACCTTGGTCGTCTTCCATCTCAGGGGCGTGATATCGGCATTTACGTCAGACATTACAAGGTGACGCGAAACGTGCCGATTGTATTCGTTGGTGGTAAACCGGGAAAAATAATTGAAGTCAAACGGCATCTACCAGACGCGGTCTATACCGACTGGGCTGATATAAAGGAAGCACTCCGGGAGGCTATTGCGTGTCCTCCCAGAAAACCCCTTGCAACAAAATCTACATTGGCCGGGTATTCTTGTGCTCCGTTGGTGAAAAAACTGGGCATAAAACCGAACTCAGTGATTACCCTTGTCAATGCTCCAAGAAATTTCGGTAAGACATTGAAGGACATGCCCGAAGGTGTGATTCTGCAGAAACGCTTGAGCAAAAAAAATAATCTGATAATTTGGTTTGTAAAATCACAAAAAATATTGAAAAGTAGCATTAGGAGAATGATTACGCTTGTTGGCAAAGGTGGTTTGTGGATTGTCTGGCCAAAGAAGAGTTCTGGGATGGCTTCTGATCTAACACAACGAAGCGTACGCGAGGTCGGACTTGCGGCGGGTCTCGTGGACTACAAAATATGCGCTATCGACCAGACCTGGTCTGGGCTGAAGTTTGCGCACCGCAAAGGAAAGTAGCGAACCCAGGGCATAGATTACTACGGGGAGGTTGCATGAAACATTGGACAGAGAAGTTCTTCGTGAAAAATCCTGAGTTATGGTTACATTTCTTGGATCGAGGGTGGAAGAGAAACAAATTCACGGTCAGCGCGATAACGAAAATTCTAAAGAAGCATGGTATTACAAAGGGACGATTTCTGGAGGTCGCGTGTGGCAATGGACGGATATGTATCCCCATGGCGAAAAAAGGATTTAGGGTGACCGGTATCGATATCAGTACTCAATACATCGATGATGCTAAGAGAAGAGCTATCAAGAATCATGTCAAAGCAGATTTCATATGCGGTGATATGAGAAGGCTTAGCCAGATAACACGCGGTAAGTATGACGTAGTCTTGAGTGTTTGGACATCCATCGGCTACTACGATAAGAGAACGGACGAGAAGTTGTTCAGGAGCGTGGCCGGATTGATGAAGAAGAAAGGTCTGTTCTTGGTTTTGAACACGATGTCGCAGGAATACTTGGTGGGTCACTACTGTACCAGCCTATACAATGAGACTGATCGGTTTGTGGTGCTTCATAAGGGCAATAGATTTGACCGTTTCCATTCAAAAAACAAAGAAACATGGGTCTTCTACGAAAAGGACGGCAAGAATCTGACGTATGTGGATGAGTTTGAAATGAGATTACGAATATATTCCCTAGCCGAAATAGTCGAAATGGCAGAGAGGGCTGGTTTGGAATACGTGCAATCTTATGATAACGTACGGACGCTGACGCCCGCGAGACCAGATAGCGTGATAAATATCGTGTTCAAAAAAAATAGGACAACATAAAGCATTGATCGGGAGGAAGTAATATGAATAGCAGGAAGATGCCATCGCATCATGGGTTCAAGGAAAGAAAGAGTGCAGAATACCCAAATGATACTCTGAGATTGCTCATGGAACGCGCAAGTTGCCGTAATTTTTCTGACAAGAAGATTCCTGAAGATGTTTTGAATCATGTACTCGATGCAGGAACTCATGCCGCGACTGGAGGTAACCTGCAGCCATATTCGATCATAAAAATTGAGTCCTTGGCGATGCGAAAGAAACTGGCAGAGATGTGTTTTCAACACTTCATTGCCGAGGCACCAGTGAATCTCGTTTTTTGCATTGACTGGCACCGCCTCCGAAGATGGGCGAATATGGAGGTCGCACCTTTCAGCGCCACAAGCAGCTTCCGTCACTTCTGGATATCGTTTCAGGATACGATCATCTGTGCCCAGAATATCTGCACGGCGGCTGATTCGCTCGGCTTGGGGTCGGTGTATATTGGTACTGTCATGGAGTACTTTAGAGAAATCAGGGATATGCTAAAACTGCCCAAGGGTGTGTTCCCGGTTGTCTTGCTCTGTATAGGTTACCCGAAGAGTCAACTCATGGTCAGGAGAAAATTGGGGATAGATGTGATAGTTCATGACGAGAAATACCATGAGATTGATGACAAAAAGCTAAAAGATGCCTTCGACGAGAAATACCATCACGCGAAGATTGAAGTAACCGAAGATCGGATGAAAAGAATGGCTGAAGCTTGCACAAAGGTACACGGTAGTGACTTCGCGGAAAAATGCATTACTCATATCAAGGAAATGGGTTACATCAACGTTGCGCAACGCTATTTTGGTCTTCATTATGAGGCCGACCTAATGCCGGAGGGTAATGAGGTCTTTTTAGCTATCACGAAGGAGTTAGGCTTTAGTTGGTTTGAGAAGTACCAAACAGCACAAGAATCATGGAGGAAGGAGGAAAAATGAAGGGAAAGCATATGGGCGAGCAGGAAACTTATGAGCGTGCAAAGAAACGTGTGGAGGAATTAAAATCATTCTACTCACACCTTTTTGTGTACTTGGCAGTGAATGCAGGTTTATTTCTTCTGAATATCATCACTTCGCCACGGCATCTGTGGTTTTATTGGCCACTGATAGGTTGGGGAATAGGGCTCAGCATACATGGATTGAGCGTGTTTGGTACACAAAAGTTGCTGGGCAAAGATTGGGAGGAAAAGAAAATAAGAGAAATGATGGAGAAGGAGAAAAGGTGAACGAGAAAAATACAATCATTGTCTATGAAACCCGGAGCGGTGTAACCGGCGAATCTGCGAACATAATTGCCAAAGTTCTGCGCGAGAAATACGGGTTCAGCGTTGATGTTGTGAATTTAAAAGAACAATCAAAACCAAAGTTGTCAGAGTATGAAAACGTTTTCATCGGCAGTGGTATTCGCATGGGGAGATGGTACGGAAANTCNAAGAAGTTTCTGAAGAACAATTTCGAAGGCAAGAATGTTGTGATATTCTTATCGGCGTGCTCAGCCGGTGACCCTAAGNGTCATGATGAGGCTGTGACTAAGTATCTGGATAATGTTTTGGCAAAATATCCACACGTTAAGCCGGTAGCCATGGGTGCCTTTGGCGGGAGGATGAAGATGTTTGGTAAGGTGCAAACAGATACCTGCGATCCGGATAAAGTAAGAGTGTGGGCAGAGGAAGTCGGCAAAAAGCTGGTCCGTTCATAATGAAATGCCTTCTGGAGTCTGCTGTTTCGACGGTGCGCATGGGAGGGTGAAACGGATCCTACAAAAGGTGGTAAGAAATGTTCTCCGAAATTGAACAAAAACTAAGTGTGCCAGTATTCTGACTTCAAGCTAACCATTTGTTGGGTTTACCTGCAGCGTGGTAATAAGCAGGAGAGGTAGAATATGCCTTTGGATACGAGGATATATACAGTCATTCAGGCAATGCTTTCGCCTGCGGTAATGATTTCTTGCTCTGGGTTACTGCTCTTGGCCCTGACGCCGAAACTCGGAAGAGTCATTGATCGAATACGACTCTTGAATCACGAGAAGACGAGTATTGCGAGAAAACCATGTCTCGAAGACATTGACCAGAACCGCATCGAAAGCATTGAGTTTCAAACTGAGATGCTAGTGTGTCGCGCACAACTGTTGAAACGCTCGAGCGGCGCGACTTTGCTTGCGATTCTTTTCTTTGTAGTTACTTCGGTGCTCATCGGTATTTCGTTCGTGATGAAGGTTGGTTTCGTGACGTTAACACTGATTACATTTCTGATTGGAATGGTATTTATCTTGGGAGGTGTGAGTTTCGCTTACTGGGAAATGCACATTTCACACAATACAATAAAGGAGGAAATAGAGGCATCGAGGTCGATTGTTGATAACCTTCTTAAAAAAGCCAAGGAAAGGTAGTTCCTCCCTTTATCGTGCGGTGTATTTGCATAAGCTAGCCGCCGAGTATCCTCGCCGGTAGCATTATAATTGCTTTGAAAACGGCGAGCACACCGCTTACTGCGATGCCTAGAATTCTGAAAGGAAGCAGAACAAGCCAGATAAGTGGATACAGCAAGAGAGCTAGTATGGCCAGTGGCCAACATAGAATGAAAAGTATCAGCCAGAGCAGAAACTTTATCAAGGTATGCCTCCTTTGTATGAATTTTAACTCCTTTTTTCATATTGTCAACATTTTTTTTCCTGAGGTCACGGTATCAGCTAAGCTATGCGTCCAGTGAAATTCATACTCGCCTCGAAATCCCCACGTAGAAAAGAATTGCTTAAGAGAATCATACCGGCAGATCAGATTGTCGTTTACGGTAGTAATGTGTCAGAAAAGCGTAGACGAGATGAACCGGTGGATACATTCTGCATGCGAATCGCCGAGGCAAAGGTGGCACAGGTATGGGGAGCATATCCCGGAGAGCGAGCTGAGATCGCTGCGGTAATAGGTGCTGATACCGTAGTACTGTTTAAGCAAGAGATTATCGGCCAGCCCGAAGATGGTCAAGACGCAATACGCATTCTCAAAAAGCTAAGTGGTAAAACTCACGAGGTCATTACTGGAGTAGCAGTATTTTTGCAGTCCCCGGCGCGCTTCAAAGCGTTTGCTGTGAAAAGCAAAGTCTGGATGCGTGAGACGAGTGAAGCCACGATTAAGGATTATGTGGCAACGGGTGAGCCATTGGATAAGGCTGGAGCCTATGCGATACAGGGCACGGGGCGGAGACTAGTAGCAAGGTATGAAGGTAGTCTGACAAACATAATAGGTCTGCCGATTGAAGAACTCTACGAAATCTTGTCCTCGGTTATTTAATCAAGGACCACGGGTCACCGTTACTAAGGTTAGCACATCTGTTTTCACGGGGGACAAACCTTGCTGATTCCGGCTAGTGTGGTATTGGTGGGAATGTATGACGTATTGACCGTGTAGCGAATATTGTTATAATCTCCGGAAGGAGGTATGATGCGCAAGATCATGATTATGCCATTGTTTCTTTTGTCTTTGTGCATTCCCTACGCACTGCGCGCCGATATGTACACGACGATGAAGGGAATCATGAGTGATATGACACAGTATGTCGACTTTCTCGAGGACAGTCTGAGTCAGGAAATCGTACACATGCAAGGAGACATCATTACATCCGAGGGTGCGACCTTCAGCCGAACCTTACACCAGGGATGGACTTATGGTATAGCCGCCTTTGGTGATTGGCGTATAAAAGACTTGGACATAACTATCTATAAGGATATTGATGGTGAATGGGTCGAAGTAGCATCTGATGACGAATCGGACAATCATCCAGTGATTGCGGTCGAACCATCAGAAACCGCTGTGTACCTCATAGAATTGAATGTCTATAAATGGGCCGAAGAATATAGCGCAGCTCATTACGGCATGTTGATATACCACGAGATTGGAGAGTAGTACTAGCGTGGAGTGAACAGCGTGATGACCGATGCCTTTGAGAGACTTGCCGACGCACTTAATGGGTTACCCAACGGATTCCCTCGAACACAGTCAAATGTAGAAATAGAAATTTTGCGGAGAATTTTTTCCAAAGAGGAGGCTTCTCTAGCATGTCAGTTGACCGGCAAACCTGAGCCGGTTGATGAAATAGCAGAGCGGCTTGGCATCGCAGAGGCTCAGATAAAAACGCGGCTTATCCAGATGGCAAAGCACGGTCTTGTATGGATGTCCCGAAATAAGGCTAGGATGACGTTCCGGCTGGCGCCGTTCGTCGTCGGTATCTACGAGAGTCACCTGGGCAAAATGGATCACGAGTTTGCCCATCTCATTGAGGAATATATGGAAAGTGGTGGTGCGGAAGGGATCATGAAGCCCCAACCAGCAATTCACCGCGTAGTGCCTGCCCAGGGAGCAATCAAGTCTGAGTGGATTCTACCCTACGATGATATCAAGGCAATGCTCGAGAAGGCTAAGTCATATAGGGTCCGTGATTGTATCTGCCGTGTGCAACAAGACTTATTGGGTAAGAGAAAATGCGATTTCCCGGTAAAAATGTGCGTTACCTTCTCGCCGGTTGAGCGACCAGCTCACCCTAATGATGTTTCGAAGAAAGAAGCGATCGCGCTACTGGATAGGGCTGAGGAAATTGGCCTCGTGCACTGTGTGAGTAACGTTATCAAGGATGTTTTCTATATTTGTAATTGTTGCGGTTGTTGTTGCGGAATACTACGTGGCGTCACAGACTGGGGTATAGAAGAGTCGGTTGCATGTGCTAACTACTACGCCAAAGTTGATTCAGAATTATGCGATGCTTGCGGCATATGCGTTGGTCGCTGTCAAGTCAAGGCACTCGAGGCGAAGAATGGTGATGTTTTCGTCCACCGGGAGAAGTGCATCGGATGTGGACTATGCGTTACTGGTTGTCCAAGCGTTGCAGTGAGTCTTGAGCGAAGGCAGGGTGCCGAATTGGTCGAGCCACCCGATGATTTTGAAGCGTGGGAGCAAATGCGCTTGCAGGTACGCAATCTATTGACCTAGTCGAAGCCAGGAGGAAATATGACGGCGAGACAATGGATGGTTAGTTTATCGGGTGTGATATTTCCGGTATTGCTATTCTTTTTATCATGCGGAAAGGGGGGTCGTGAAAAAATGCTTGAATATTACAGGCAACATGGTGTGATGACCGACCCTGGAGTATATGAATACATGTATGCAGATTTGCCTTCTGATATTCCTGGACTGTGCAGGGTTACACAGGGTGCTGTATTGCACATTTTCTGGGCCAAGGGATATGGAGTTGAACTCTCCGAAGAGAGGAAAAAGGAAGTAGGGATAAGAAAGATGGAAGGCATTTTAGCCAAGATCTCTGGAATGGATCATCGGACACTAGCCTTTTCCCGTGAGCCAGAGAAGAGAGTCGTCGGTAACTGCCGTGATTTCTCGATATTCCTTGTTTCACTACTAAGGCGTGAGGGCTTTCCAGCAAGAGCACGTTGTGGATTTGCTACATACTTCACGCCGGGAAGATACGAAGACCACTGGATCTGCGAATATTGGAACGAAGAAAAACAAAGGTGGATTCAGGTCGACGCACAACTGGATAGTCTTCAGCTGGAGGTACTCAAAATTGATTTCGACCCGCACGATTTGCCTGAGGGCAAATTTTTGACTGGGGGAGAGGCCTGGCGGTTGTGTCGCAGCGGAGAACTCGATGCTGAACTATGTGGTATTTTTGATATGAACGGTTTGTGGTTTGTACAGGGTGATTTAGTACGCGACTTCATGGCATTGAACAAATTGGAAGTTTTACCATGGGATTGCAACAATATCATGGGGGGTCCGGACGAAAAAGTAAGTCAAGACGCATATGATTTGCTGGATCGAATTGCCGGGTTGACTACGGGTGGCGATAAGATGTTTGGGGAAACTAGGTCATTATACGAGTCACGCGCGGAGCTGCGCATGCCTTATGACTGGCAGCCTTAGAATTACGTGCGCGCTTTATTGACCATTATGCGAGCATAGAACTGTATGCATCTTGAGAGCTACCGCGCGGTGCTTTTTGATTTGTTTCACACGTTGACTTCTGCAGACGTGATGCGTGTGCCTGGTAAAGGCACCAGTGAGATATTGGGTGTTTCGCGAGACGATTGGAACAAGCAGTTGCTTTCTTATTCTGAGGACAGACTGCGGGGTCGGCTAAACGATCCGTTCATAATCATTGCAAAAATGGCGCATGCGATCGACCCTGGAATAGCCAATCAGACGATTAAGGAAGCGGCGAATAACCGGATTCAACGTTTCATGCACGCACTTAAGAATATTGATGATTCGACGTTAGCTACGATTAGACGACTGAAGCAGATGGGAAAACTACTCGGCCTTGTCAGCAATGCAGATGTTAATGAGGTTATTGGTTGGCAGGATAGCCCGCTGCAACGGTATTTTGATAGTGTAGTATTCTCATATCGAGTTGGTCATATAAAGCCCGAGAGAGAAATATATGAAGTAGCACTGAAGGAACTCGGTGTTTTGCCCAAAGCTGTTTTGTACGTTGGTGACGGAGGGAGCGATGAGTTGATGGGCGCCAAGAAAATGGGCATGACAACGGTTCTGACTACCCATGTAATAAAGGAATTTTGGCCTGAGCGAATAATCAAGGCTCGCGAATACGCCGACTATGAAATTGAAAATATAGAAGATATTCTGTTATGATTCACTAATGAGAGGTGTTTTATGTTAAAGGAATTTAAGGAGTTCGCCATGCGCGGCAATGTCGTGGATATGGCGGTCGGTATTATTATCGGTGCGGCATTTGGAACAATCGTGAAATCGCTTGTGTCGGACGTTATTATGCCGCCGATCGGGCTGTCGTTGGGCAATGTTGATTTTGCCAATCTCTTTGTGATCCTAAAACAAGGGTCCACTGCTGGACCCTATGCCTCACTCGCCGACGCCCAGGCAGCCGGCGCCGTGTCCCTAAACTACGGTGCGTTTATCAATACGATTATCAGTTTCATCATCGTTGCCTTTGCCGTATTTCTTGTGATTCGTAGTATTAACAAGCTCAAGAGACAAAGGGAGGAGCCAGCAGCTGAACCGACGACAAAGACATGCCCGTATTGCCAATCTGCGATCCCCATTAAAGCTACCCGTTGTCCCTTTTGTACGTCTGAACTGAAGGGAGAATGAGCCGATTTTTTGAGCAGTGGGAGTTCTATGTTTTTCCAATCTAGCATCATGGTGAATGCATGGTCAGTGCTGGTTTTGGTTACTGTATTACTATTGTCTTGCACTCAGGACTTGTCGCGACGTGTCAGAGATTATGAGACAACCTATAACACGCATGATGTGGAGAGGCTCATGGCATTCTATGCTGATGATATCAGATTTGAGATCACCGGTGTTTGGGTAAAGAGAGGAAAAGAAGCAGTGCGGGGACTCGCCGAATGGGACAAGGCAACCAACATGCACATGACTATCTCCGATATCAAGGTTAGCGGCGACACCGCGTCATTCAGGCTTGTTGAGACCAATGATTGGTGGAAACTTGCTGGTATGGGAGAAGCGTACTATGAACCCTGTGTTATGATATTTCGCAGTGGCCTTATAGCCGAGTTACGGGCGACAATGACCCAGGAAAGCTTGGACGCCTACGCAAGAGTGTGGCCATCAATAATGAGTTGGGCAAGTGACCATCGCAGTGAAGAGCTGGCTGAATTACTCCCTGGTGGCGAATTCGTTTACGGTGAAGAAACTGCAAGGAAATGGATTATTCTCTTGCAGGAGTGGCGCGATGCACAAATGCAATGAAATACAATAAACCGACATAATACATGCCTTAAGGAGAAGATTCTGGAACAGGTTGAAAGAGCATACTTAAAAGCCTTACATATTATTAATGATCGTCTGCAAGGTACGAGCATAACGTGGGCGGTAACAGGCAGTCTTGGGTTTGCGCTGCAGGGCTTGCCCGTCATCCCTCATGATATTGATATACAAACAGATAAGGACGGAGCCTACGAGATCGAGCGTCTTCTAGATGAATTTGTGGTAGAAAGGGTGCAGTTCTCCTCGGCCGAGAGAATCCGTTCCCATTTTGGCGTGTTTATCATTAACGCGATCAGGGTTGAAATCATGGGAGATATTGAGAAACGGACCGCCAAGGGAGTATGGCAGCCTATTGATGATTTGAGAAAATATGTGCGGTTTGTTGAAATTGATGATATGATAATTCCGGTGTTGTTATTAGAATACGAGTACGAAGCTTATGTGCAGTTGGGTAGGGAAGACAAGGCTCAATTACTACAAAACTGGCTAGAGCGGCGAGGCGGTTCTGTTGAGGAGGTGAGCGATGGCTGAGCTCAGGAGCATTAGTGATCTCCTCGAGGTCGCAATCCGTGTCGAGCGTTGTCTTTTGGATTTTTACAAGAAAATGCGTGATCAAATCGAACACAGTTACGGCCGAGACCAATTCGATTCTCTCGCATCCGAAGAACAGACGCATGTCGTCATGCTGAGAAGGTTCTTGGATGGTATCGGCGAAGACGAAGACGGATTCCGACTGAAGAGAGGCCAGGTAAAATCACAGAATGGCTTGGTTTCTCATGCCATGAGAGTTTTCAGTAGGGCAGAAGAAATGACTAGGACTGACGATGCTTTGGAGGCGCTGAGCATCGGAATGGAGTTAGAAATGGAATCTATATTCTATTTCACGGAGCTACACGATATGTTTCAGGGAGAGCAGCAAGATTTGATTGCGCATATTTTGAAAAATGAAAAATCTCATCTATTGAGATTGATTGCAATGACAAAGAAGACTGAGTTCTAGCAGTCATTCGTGCGATATCATAGCAGTTACGAAAAATCGGCACACCTGTATGACCTCTTTGACCGGAAACCAAACGTAGAATTCTTATGCCAGTACGGATCTGTATTTACTGAAGTCATAGATATCGGTTCAGGCACGGGCCGAATCGCCATACCACTTGCGCAGCGAGGAACCGTAGTATACTGTGTTGAACCATCACCAGCGATGCGTAGAGAATTCATGAGAAAACTGGCGGTACACACTTCAATTGCCGATAGAATATTGCTCCTCGGTGGCAATGCCGAGTCATTCGCACTCAGACGTCGTTTCCCCTCAGCATTCATGTCCGGTGTCTTTGACCATTTGCTTGATGACAATATACGCCTACTTGCGCTCGAGAATATCAACCATCACTTGCTGCCGGGAGGAACGCTTGTTATGGACCTATGCCTTGGCGGTTCAAAGGATAGTGTTCCGGTGCCAGCAGGTGATTACCGGATCGGTAACAAAGAATACCGTCGTTTTGTTAGCAGCGAGATGCTTCGAGACGACAAGAAACAGGTGACCCTCGTCTTCGAGACATATGAATCCGGTAAGCTTGTCGAGCGTATTGAGGAGCGGGGCGTGGTGGGCATTGTGGGCCGTTGCAGACTGCTGAGTCTACTCGAAAATACTGGTTTCGTTGTAGTTAATGAGTTTGGCGATTACGAATCTACGGCATATAAGAAGGGTGACGAATCTCTTATCATCGAGGCAAGGAAGAAGACGACAACATAGACAACGCCATTGAGTTATCATTCATTTTTAATATAATGTAGGTAATGAGAGACAACGAGAAAGATTTTGATGGAATTCACAAGGCAATAGTGCGCGAGTTAAGACAGCACATTGAACCCGAGTACCGTAAGGGAGCACAGAAATATATTAAGGAAGGTATTGTGCTTTTGGGCGTCAGGTTGAATGTTGTACGAAGGATTTCGGCTGTTTATTTTAGGAAAATAAAGGCGAGTGGGCGAGGAGTAATATTCTCCATTTGTGCTGACTTGTTGATGTCAGAGTATGCTGAGGAGAAGACGGTTGCTTTTGATTGGGCGTATCGTTTACGAAAGCAATACAAGCCTGAGGATTTTAAGATATTCGAGTCATGGTTGAAGGCATACGTGTCCAACTGGGGTTTGTGCGACGACTTGTGCCGTCATGCTTTTGGCGCGTTCGTGGATCAGTTTCCGCAATTTCTACGTGATGTGACAAAGTGGACTGAGTCAGAGAACAGATGGTTAAGACGGGGTGCTGCAGTGATCATGATATACTCCCTGCGTAAGGGCAAACATCTTGATGTAGCAATTCGCATCGCTGATGCGCTTATGCTAGATGATGATTACCTCGTGCAAAATGGTTATGGCTGGATGCTCAAAGACGCGAGCATTTTGTTCCCAGAAAAGGTATTCGGTTACGTGATGCGCAACAAGAAGAAAATGCCCCGAAGGGCGTTACGATATGCTATTGAGAGATTTACAACGCAGCAGAGGCGGGAGGCAATGGCATAGTCATGTGCTTAGCTATTACAGAAATCGTAGAGGGTTTGGAATGAGTAACACGCGGGTTACGAGCACACTCACTGATCATGACATATATCTGTTCAAAGAGGGAAATCATTTCAGACTCTACGACAAGCTAGGTGCTCACGTTGTTAAAAGGAGGAAGAAGGGTACTCATTTCGCCGTATGGGCTCCGAGCGCTCAGTCGGTGTCGGTAGTTGGTGACTTCAATAGTTGGGATCGAGAGGCGAATCGTCTCGCTGTCAGGTGGGACGGTTCGGGCATTTGGGAGGGTTTCGTGCCTGGCGTCGGCACGGGCGCGCTTTATAAACTACATGTCGTCTCGAGATACTACAATTATAAAATTGATAAGGGTGATCCATTTGCATTTTATTGGGAACAACCGCCCAAAACGGCGAGTGTAGTCTGGGATTTAGATTACCAATGGCATGATGACAAATGGATGCGAAACAGGAGTGAACACAATGCATTGGAAAAGCCGATATCAGTGTACGAGATACATCTTGGTTCATGGTTGCGTAATGAGGTAAACGGTGGATTACCCAATTACCGGGATGCGGCACGCAAACTCGTCGAATATGTCAGGGAAATGGGCTTTACTCACGTAGAATTGTTGCCTATCATGGAACACCCCTTTTATGGGTCCTGGGGATACCAGGTCGTCGGCTATTTTGCTCCAACGAGCAGATATGGCTCGCCGCAGGATTTTATGTTTCTCGTTGATTATCTTCATCAAAATGGCATTGGAGTCATATTGGATTGGGTTCCTTCTCATTTTCCAACCGATGAATACGGGCTCGCATATTTCGATGGTACACATCTGTATGAACACGCGGATCCGAGAGAGGGACTGCATCCTGATTGGAATAGTTACATTTTCAATTATGGACGCAATGAAGTTCGCAATTTTCTTATCAGTAGCGCTTTGTTCTGGCTTGATAAATATCACGTCGATGGAATACGGGTGGATGCTGTTGCGTCTATGTTATATCGTGACTATTCGAGAAAAGATGGCGAATGGATTCCTAATCGTTTTGGCGGACGTGAGAATTTGGAGGCGATCGAATTTTTGAAACGTCTCAACGAGACAGTGTACAGAGAATACCCCGACGTCCAGATGATCGCGGAAGAATCCACGGCATGGCCGATGGTTTCACGCCCCGTCTATCTGGGCGGACTCGGCTTCGGTATGAAATGGAATATGGGTTGGATGCACGATACACTGATTTATTTTTCAAGGGACTCGGTTCACCGAAAATATCATCATGATCAATTGACATTCAGTATATGGTATGCCTTTTACGAGAATTTCGTACTATCCCTATCACACGATGAAACTACCCATGGTAAGGGTTCGCTAATCTCGAAAATGGCTGGTGATGATTGGCAAAGATTCGCCAACCTGCGTCTGCTGTTTGGCTATATGTACGCCCATCCAGGTAAAAAACTACTATTCATGGGTAATGAGTTCGCCCAATGGCAAGAGTGGAGCCACGACCGGGGTCTGGATTGGCAGCTTCTTGATTACGCACCGCACAAGGGTATACAGAAATGGGTGCGTGATCTCAATCGCACATATAGGCAAGAACGAGCACTGCACGCAAGGGACTTCGAACCCGACGGGTTTGAGTGGATCGACTTCGGAAATTGGGCCGAGAGTGTGACTGTGTTTCTCCGTAAATCGAAAAGACCCGGCGAGAGTGTGCTCGTTGTGTGCAACTTCACGCCCGTATCCAGATATAACTACAGGATAGGCGTGCCCAGTCTCGGATTTTGGCGAGAGTTACTTAACAGTGATGCGCAAGAATATGGTGGGAGCGGACATGGCAATTTCGGAGGCGTGAAAGCACGAAGTGAACCGTGTCACGGACAGCAGCACTCGGCAATCATAACATTGCCTCCCCTCGCCGTTCTATTCTTCAAGAGAGAAAAAACATCCCGTGAAAATACATAAACGTCAATCAAACGGAGTTTTTTCAAAAAGGGGCAGTGGCGTTCTGCTCCACGTTAGCTGCCTGCCTGCACGTTACGGCATAGGGGATTTCGGACCGTCATCGTACAAGTTCGCAGATTTTTTGGCGAGTGCGAAGCAGAGCTATTGGCAAGTATTGCCTCTCACACCGACCAACTATGTTCACGAGTACTCGCCCTATAATTCTCTATCCGCTTTTGCCGGCAACAAGTATTTAATTAGTCCCACGTTTATGATGCGGGACGGTTTGCTCAGGTGTTCCGATCTGAAGTCGGCCCCTGATTTCTCGAACCGCACAGTGCAATTCCCCAAGATGATTAGTTTCAAGAATAAGATCTTCAAGCAGGGATACCGACATTTTAGAAACAAAACTAAGGAATGCGCGGGATACGAAAAATTCTGCAAAGACAATAAATCATGGCTGGAAGATTTCGCACTTTTCGTTGCCTTGAAGAATCATCTGAATGGTAGACATTGGACAAGATGGCCAGCAGGGATCAGGCATCGAGATCCAAAGGAGATCAGTTCTATGAAAGACTCGCTCGCTGAACACATCGAGCGCGAGAAATTCCTCCAGTACGTTTTTTCAAAACAGTGGTACGCATTGAAGTCCTATTGCAGCAACAAAGGTATAAAGATAATCGGCGATATACCAATGTATGTTGATTTTGACAGCGTTGATGTTTGGGTGTATCCCCAAATTTTCAAGTTGGGCAGAGAAAGGAGGCCCGCTTTCGTTTCCGGCGTGCCTCCGGACTATTTTAGCGAAAACGGTCAGCTGTGGGGTAATCCAGTATACCGCTGGGATGTGCTCAAGAGCACTGGTTACCAATGGTGGATACAGAGAATTGGACATAACCTGAAGCATTTCGACGTGGTCAGGCTGGATCACTTCAGAGGCTTCGTTGCCTATTGGCAGGTCGCTCAAGGAGCAACAACCGCGAAACGTGGCAGATGGGTTAAGGCGCCGGCCGAACATTTCTTGCAGACCCTGCGCAGTGAATTGGGTCGTCTGCCATTAATTGCGGAAGACTTGGGTACGATCACGCCCGACGTACGTGAAATAATCCGACGGTTCAATCTGCCCGGTATGCGGGTGCTGCTTTTCGCCTTTGGAGGTGATGAGACTAATCCTTATTTACCTCATAATCATGAAAAGAATTGCGTAGTATACACCGGCACTCATGACAACAATACGGTTAGAGGGTGGTTTGTGAATGAATCCTCACGTTCGGAAAGACAAAGACTATTTGCATATCTGGGCAAGAAGGTTGCCGCGGGTCGCGTGCATGAGGAATTAATGCGTGTGGCTATGAGGTCGGTCGCTGATACCGCAATTGTTCCGATGCAAGATATACTTGGTTTAGGTAGCACGGCGCGCATGAATCGACCAGCCAGTATCAGAGGCAACTGGCGTTGGCGCTTGTTGCCAAAGTATCTGAATTCCACTGTGGCTGGTGGATTGCTTGCTATGACGCAAGTGTATGGTAGGGTCTGAGTCACTTTTGGTAATACCAATGCTGAATCCAAAATGACAATATCTGGAGGTGGTAAAATGGAGAGTCAACAATCGCGCCGCACGATACTCAGGGTTGCGAAACGACTAGATGACGCAATCGAGAGTAGAGACGTCGATTTCATTATCTCATGCTTTGCTGAGGATTGCGGCATCGAAATACTTGGGATCAAACTGAAAGGTAAGGATGGTGTGCGTCGCTGGCTCGATTGGATGTATGCCAACATTTCGAATATTAAATTCACACCAATCACCATTATGATAGAAGGCAATACTCTTTTCGAAGAATTCATAATAACTGCGACAACGCCGCGTGGTGCCGAGATTTCTTCGAAACAGTCAGAGGTTCTTGTGTTCGAGAATCTGAGAATAAAGAGCTTGCGACTTTATTTTGACCGGCTTGATTTCGCTGATGTTGTTGCAAAGGATTTCTTCCGTAGAGCGGTATTAAGAAGAATCGTAAAACTATCACTCGAGGGCTTAGTGTAATACATAGATGATACACAAATTGCTTGACATTTTTAGATATTCCTCTATACTTTGCCTAAACAAGTTTATCTAAACAAGGAGGCGATATTGAGACATTCACAGAACGTTATTCGTTATACGAACAGGCATGTTTTGGTGATTGTATGTTTATGTCTGTTATGTATGTCTGCTTCCCTGAGCGGACTGACATGGTTTGTAAATAGAACAGCACCAGATGATAATAACCCAGGCAGTCTTAGGTGGTGTATGAACGCTGCCAACTTCAATGCCGGCGCCGATACAATTTTCTTCAACATACCGGGTACTGGCCCGCACGTCATCATGCCCGATTCGCAATTGCCTATTCTAGTAGATCAGGCCGGTGTTATTATTGACGGTTTGTCACAACCCGGTTCGGCAGCTGGTGCTAACCCACCCTCGACTGCCAATTTGATGATCGTAGTCGACGGGACGAACGCCGGTACTGCACACGGCATCTGGATTATATCGTCCTATAATACGGTTCAAGGATTGGTCGTCAACAATTTTCAGCAGGATGGTATCCGTGTTCAGGCTCAGGACGACACGAGTCAATTCAACTACATATACTGTAATTTCGTTGGCACTGACCAAACGGGCAGTTTTGTCCAAGGGAACGGTTCAAACTTGCAGGGTTTGTGGGGTGGTATCTACATCATGTGTGCTCCGGGTGCTCCGGGTTATGCATATTTTAATACAATCGATCGCAATCTCTCATCCGGTAACTATGCTGAGGGTATTGGCATTGCTAACTGTCCACCAGGAGACGTAGCTTTTAATAGTGTTTTCAACAACTATGTCGGCACTGATATAACTGGTACAGTGGACTTGGGTAACATTCATGACGGCGTGTACATAGGTGAAGGTGCACACGACAACGCTGTCGACGGTAATTTGATATCGGGTAACGATTTTGAAGGTGTGTGCATTGTGGGTTATGTGGCAGCGATACAACCTTTTACTTATGCGAATACGATCATTAACAACATAATCGGTCTGGATATCAATCTAGTGCCATTGGGGAATACCAGAGATGGTGTGAGTATCGGGATTTACGGTACTTCGCAGGAGGGTTATGCGATCGATAATACCATTGTAGCAAATACTATTGCCCACAACGGACGTAATGGCGTTCTCGTGTGGGAACACTTTTCCAGCACGACTAACGCCGACCATAACGAAATCACCATGAACTCAATCTACAATAATGCCTTATTAGGAATCGATTTAGCAGATGATTACGTAACGCCAAACGATCCGGGTGACCCTGACAGTGGACCCAACGAAGAGGTAAACTTCCCGGTCATAACAAGCGCTGTTTTCAGCGGGGGCCAGACGACTATATCGGGTACGGTTGATATCAATACGAACCCGATCGCTGCGAGAATCGAAGTCTTCAGAGTTAGTACCGATCCTAGCGGCTATGGTGAGGGACAGATCTTTCTCGGGTCCACAAATCCCGATGCTGCTGGGAATTGGAACGTCAGTGTTCCGGGGCTTGTCGCAGGTGATACCGTGACTGCGACTACTACAGACATGAATCTCAACACCTCAGAATTCGCACAGAATTTTGTTGTCGTTACCGGTATTAAGGAAGACGAAATCGGGATAGCGCCCAAGGCATATGAACTTGGGCGAAGCTATCCGAATCCTTTCAATCACTCCACTTCGATCTGTTTCGCGTTGCCCAAGGTAACCGAAATCAACATGAAAATCTGTGATGTTTCCGGCAGAGTTGTCACGGTGTTAGCCGATGGCAATTATGGTCCGGCGCATTACATGCTGCATTGGGCTGGTGTGGATGCTAAGGGTCGTCGAGTTAACCCTGGTGTTTACATCTGCATACTCGATGCTGGAGAATTCAGGGCGATGAGGAAGATGGTGTTGACCAGGTAGAAATTGTTTTGTCAAAAAAAGGGGTAGCATAGCTACCCCTTTTTTCTATTAAGGTTACTCAAGTTTTAAACAAGTTATTTCCAGACCATCTGCTGTAATCCCATTACCTTAAGCTTGCCGTTACCTTTTTCTTGTTCGGTAACTGCGTGTGCAGCATTCGCGAAAACGTGTGATGTTTCAGGAATAGCCATGGAGTATCGACTGAGGGGATATTCGGTCATTTTTTTCATGCATGCCATTCTTTTGTTCGAGGGCAAGATGATTGAAGACAATTCACGATTTTAGCGCTTTCCAGACTATATCGTTTAGGTTTTTGACTTGAATACTACCGTTGCCCTTTTCCTTCATTACGGCAGCTGCTTTTTTTAAGACCTGTTCGCACGTTGGACATGGTGTAATGAGAAGCGGCGCACCCGTAGCTATTGCCTGTTTAATACGAAGGCTAGCAATATCATCCGAGAGGTTCACATCTGACATCAATATACCGCCGCCCCCGCCGCAACATTGGGATGTTTTTCTGTTTTGCGGCATCTCGATGATCTCTACACCAAGTTTTTTCAAGATCTCGCGCGGTTCTTCAGTGATTCCCATGACTCGAGAAAGATCACAGGGGTCATGGTACGTGGCTTTTAAACCAAGATTCTTTTCTGGCAGATGTTCAAGTATGGCCTGAGTTATATGCTTCACGTTTTTGCCATATTCTTCGTGAATATATGCGGCGCACGTCGGGCAGAGAGCGACGATATCCTTTTCCGGGTACAATTCCAGGAATTTCTTCTTATGTTCTTCGAATTCTTTTCTAAAACCCAATGCATGAAGTGGGTATCCACAACATATTTCATCCTTGATCAGTGGCTTCACGCCCAGTTTCTCGAGTATTTTAAGGTACATCTTTGTCTGATTAGGGCGCGCAAGATACTGGCATCCGATGAATACAGGCACATCACCTTGCTGCGTCGGTGCCTTTATTTCTTTGTCGCCAAAGATATTGCCGGTTTCTTTGACATTCTTCGCCATACCTTTGTGTGTATCAGATGCGAAACCAGCCTCGACCAGATCTGCTCTTGCTGCTGCAAGGATATCTACTACCGAAACATTGGCTGAACATCGCTCAGAACAATCCCTGCAATATGTACACTGGAATAATTTGTCTGCAATATATTGTGATGGTTCAAGCTCGCCGCTAACTACTCCGTAGGCGAGAATGGTTTTTCCTCGTGCTGTGTCTGTTTCCCAACCCGTAACCTTGAAGACCGGACAGCCTTCAAAACAATAGGCACATCTTATGCAAATGTTTAATTCATTGTTCCATTCTTTCAGGTATTTCTTCGCCATGTTTTCTCCTATTCCACTGGATATCTTATTTCAGTTGCGCTAAACCAATCTTCGGGTGCATCCTGTAATTTATGCGGATTTAATATATTATTTGGATCGAATGCTTTTTTGATTGCTTTCAGCATGGCGAGAGAGTCTGCCTTTTCTTTTTTCCATGCAGGTGCTTTCGAGAGCCCTATACCATGTTCGGCCGAGGTTGTGCCACCAACTGAGCGGACATATTCATAAACTTCTTCCACCGCCCGTTTTGCGCCTTCCCACTGTTCCTTCTTTGTCGGATCCATCAATATCTTTGTATGCATACAACCTGAACCACAGTGTCCATAGGCAGTCATCACTACATTGTTGCGCTTGGCTATCTCATGGATTTTGCTGGCACACTCTGCCATTTTTGAATAAGGAACTGCCATATCGTCAGCCAATGATGTGCAAGACAGTCCCATTTGATATCGTGACAATGCAGCAAACAATTTTTTCCTTCCAGCGTATAGTTTTGTCCTTATTGCGGTATCATAGCTCATTTCAATACCATAACCATTATGCTTTTCACAAATTTCCTTCATGAGTTTCATTTCGGCATCTACAGTTTCTTTCACTTTTCCATCTGCCTCAAACATTACAATTGCCTCGACATCAGGCAGACCCATTTTTAGTGTTGTGTTTACAGCCGTAATGGCGATGTTATCCATCAACTCCAGCATAGATGGTAGCGCGCCGGTTGCGATTATTTCAGATATAGATTCGCCGGCATCTTTCAATTTGTCGAAATTTGCTCTGGCAAGACAGCGGAATTTCGGTATTGGTTTCAGTAGCAATGTCGCTTCAACAATTATTCCGAGCGTGCCTTCAGAACCAACCATGAGTCTGTCGAGTTGGTAACCAGATGCTTCTACGCGTGTATTTGAGCCTAGGGTAATCAAATCGCCATTGGCAAGCACGACCTTCATTCCAAGAACAGAATCCCGTGTTGCCCCGTATTTTACAGATCGTATTCCAGAGGCATTATTGGCGATTTCTCCTCCAATCGTTGCGACCCTGCTTGATGCCGGTGCTGGTGGGTAAAAAAGACCGTGTGGCTTGAGCGCTCTATTCAAATCATCATCTACTACTCCTGGTTCAACTCTGCAGAGCATATCCTCGGGACGTATTTCAAGAATACGGTTCATTTTCTTCATATCCATTACAATCCCGCCGTCGATTGGAACTGCCTGACCAGACATGCCAGACCCCGAACCGCGCGCTATAACGGGTATGAGTTCGGCGTTTGCATAACGCAATATTGCCTGTACCTGTTCTGTTTTCGTAGGTCTTACTACGACTGAAGCTAAGGCTTTGTGTACGGACGAATCAGACCCATATATATAAAGGTCGGCAATATCGTTCTTAATATTATCAGTGCCGACAATATCTTCTAGTTTTCTGACGCTATCTTTCGTTATTGGCATTTAACCCCCTTACTTCCCATAAATATCTGTGGAATACTTTCTGTAAACTGTGAAATTTTCTTGAGTATTCCTTACATCCTCAAAACTCTAGTCTAAATCGCTCTTTGTGGCTAGGAATTGTTATTACTCACCACCTCGGCCCGCTTTGTCGATATGGTCCTGAATGAATTTCTCCAGAACTTCAGGACCGTGTGCGAGATTCTTCAGTTCCTCTTCAAGGTTGGACGGCTTGATCTTCATGATCCAGCCGGCACCATAGGAATCGTTGTTGATCAAACGGCAGTCACTTTCCAGTTCGCTGTTTACCTCTACTATTTCACCGGAAATGGGTGATACTAGTTTGCCTACCCATTTTGATGATTGGATCTTACCACAAGTCTCTCCTTGACTCACGGTATCACCTTCGAAAGGCATATCGATGTAGGTCGTCTCTCCTGCTTGTTTTTGGTAAAAATCATCCATACCGACTCGCACCGTTCCATCGTCTTCAAGCTTAACCCAGGTGTTTTCCTCATGATAATGCAAATCGTCAGGCATATTATAGCCCTGGATTTCCATTTGACGCCTCCTTTCTAGTCAGCCCGAAATAAAATAGAAAATTCCTTAGGCTCTCATAATAAATCAATTTGCACGAACACCCATAAAGGATGTAATTACATAGTTAATTATAGCGATTTTATTGCCTTAGTCAATATTATTTGTAGGTCCAACTGTGAATGTCTATATTTACTTCAATGAATGCAGTCTATTACATTTCTGTATACATGTGATACACCGACTCTTCGATTTCCTTGGGCAGCTCCGCGGCCTTGTATCGAGTGGCCGGTATTCCCTTTTCCCATCGGCTGGCATAGATGAACTTCTTGGGTCGGTAGACCAGACGCTTTCTCACCTTGGGTACTGTAAGACTCGCATTCATCAGGAAAAGGATTCGTTCCTCGCCCTTCTCAACTATTGCCGCGTCAATTGCCTCTTGCAGGGTATGGAATGGCCTGATGAAGATGCTCTCGAGTAGCTTATCCTCAAGACTCGTGACTGCCCACATCTGAGCCCAACGTGCTATTTCGGCCATCTTGGCTGCTTTGTGATATCCCAGTTTGAATTCCTTGTCGATTTTGTCCAGGGTCTCTTGAGGTGAGTGACAACTGCTAAGCAATTTAATGAAAGTATCGCTTCCCACGCCCATGCGACACTTAGAAACGAGTATTAGAATACCGTTATCATTCAACGCGAACTTGCCATTATCTAAAGCCTTTTGCGACTGATACAGATCGATATCCATGGGATATGGCGCCACGGCCACAACAATATCTGCCTTTTCTTTTATTTCAACTGAGAAAACCTGATGTGCCCTTTCTATTGCTGCTTCAAGCGATTCGGTGATGTCGCCTGCGGTGGCGGCGTAGATGCGTTCATTACGATCTAAAACGGTCATGATAGAAAATACTTCTTTTTCCTTGATGGTTAGAATGGCGTCTTCCATATCCTCATGTACGGGATTGCCTTGGAGACTGAGTGCTTTGGCACTCGCCTTTAGTGCAAGTTTGTGGTTCTGTTCGATCGTTCTGTAAGCGGCAATGCCGGGTAAAAATGATTTTCTGCCTCCGGTGTAGCCAGCGAAATAGTGCGGTTCAACAGACCCGATGATGACAATTTTGTGTGCCTCGACCGCCATTTTGTTGACGTACATCTCGGTGCCGTTTTTCGACGTGCCCAGATGAACCATGTCCTCGTCTTTTTTGGAATCGTGAGCAGATATTCGGTCCTTGAGCGTTTCGTAGAGTTCTCCAAATATCTCAAGGTATTCTTCCTCGGTTGGTGCCCGGTGCATACCTGTAGCAATGAGGAATTTGGTATTTTTGTCTTTTATCTTCGGATAAATAATCTTCAGTACCTTGGCAGTCGGTGTCGGTCGTGTTGCGTCATTGACTAAGAACAAGATGTCTTTGGCGTCGTTCAGGAATTCGTCAAAATTGCTCGAAGAAATAGGATCTGCCAAGGCTTGCTCGATGATCTGCTCTTCGTCTCCGATTTTCACGTCATTGGGAAATACGGTCTCACCGATGTTCCGTTCTTCGACGTGCACGTTGATTGTCTCTCTTCCGTATGGTATTCCAACTCTTAGCTTCATATGTATGTGTTAGTGTACTTCGTGCGTGTTATTTAGATGATTCCCAGGTTCTCCAATTTTTCTATCACGGTCTTAACTGCCGAAGCTGAAGTATGCAAAGCTTCTCTTTCTTCCGGAATGAGTTCGAGTTCGATGATCTTTTCAACGCCGTTCTTGCCCAACATAACTGGTACACCGACAAACAGCCCCTCGATGCCATATTCACCTCTTAAATAAGCAGAGCATGGCAGAATTCGTCGCTTGTCCCGGACTATGCATTCGACCATCTTGGCAACCGCAGCCGCTGGCGCATAATAGGCACTACCGGTCTTGAGATAACCGACGATCTCTGCTCCGCCCTTGCGAGTTCTTTCTATTATTTTGTCTATGTCATCTTTGGACATCAATTCCGTGATTGGAATACCGGCAACGGTTGAATACCTTGGCAAAGGAACCATGGAATCACCGTGACCACCTAAAACCATGGCGGTTGTGTCGATGACGGAGATTCCGAGTTTGTTGGAGACGAAATACCGAAATCTAATTGAGTCAAGTATGCCAGCCATTCCAACGATTCTCTTCAAAGCGAACCCTGTAGTTTTCAACGTCAGATAAGCCATGACGTCGAGTGGATTGGTAACCATAATTATTATTGAATTAGGTGCATATTGTGCAGCTTTTTCAGAGACCGATTTTATGATCTTGGCATTAGTGTTCAATAGGTCATCACGGGACATCCCTGGCCGTCTGGCGATGCCGGCAGTTATGACCACTATATCTGAGTCGACCATGCAAGAGAAATCTGTGCAACCCCTTAGTTCGATATCATAGCGGCGTATCGGTGCGGCTTCTTCGGCATCGAGCGCTTTACCTTCGGGGAGTCCTTCAACGATGTCAACAAGATACACATCGGCAATTTTGTGTTCAGCCAAGTAGAGGGCCACAGAGCTTCCAACGTTCCCCGCGCCGATAATGGTAACCTTTTTCATTTTTATTTCCTCCTCTTAGATTTCCAGGGTATCCACTGCATTCTTGATGACTGCAACCGATTCCTCGAATTGATGCCGTTCCTCGATGGTTAGTTGAAGTTCGATCACCTTCTCCACGCCTTTCGCACCGATTATTGCTGGTACACCGAGGCATAAGTCTTTCACATCATACTCACCCTGTAGACATGCGGAAACACACAGTACGCGCTTCGAGTCTTTGATGATGGCTTCAACAATCTCTGCGAGCGCCGCGGCCGGAGCATAGTGGGCTGTAGCTGTCTTCAGGTATGAGAGGATTTCGCTACCTGCGGCTCTGGTGCGTTTAACCAAATTATCGATCTTTTCTTGAGGTAATAATTGCGTAATTGGTATACCCTCGACACTAGCGTATCTCGGGATTATTACCATGTAGTCGTGATGCCCGCCGATAACCACAGCGGTTGTGTTGGCGGTGGAGACCTGTAGTTCTTTGGAAATAAACTCGCGAAATCGTGTTGTATCCAAGACTCCGGTCATGCCGATCACTTTCTTTGGGTCGAACTTACCTTTCTTCCAAATGTAACAGGTAAGAGCATCAACGGGTTCGGTAATGTTTATTAGTATTGCTCCCGGCGCATACTGTTTGATCTGAGGAATGATAGTATCAATCACTTTCGCGTTTGTTTCTAGTAGGTCGAGTCGAGACATCTGAGGCTTTCTTACATGCCCAGCAGTGATGACCACGACTTCCGAACCGGCGATATCTTCGATATTGTCAGAACCGTCTATTTTGGCGTCGTAATACCTGACTGGTGCAGCTTCCATTAGGTCCAGTGCCTTTCCTTTTGCGCGACCTTCGACCACATCGATGAGCATGACGTCAGCGAAGTTCTTCTCGCCAATATAGAAGGCTGCATTTGCTCCGACATTTCCTGCTCCGATTATGCTTACCTTCTTCATAGGCTATTCCTCCTCTTTCTCGAAAAATCTCTTTTGATCATGTTTGACCAAATGCAAGTCATCTTACTGCGAACTCTCCAGCTGAATATATCCCGTGGCTTGTTCTGTAGATATTGCCATCGTTTCGAGATTATTATAACTATTTCGGTTAAGAAGTCAACAAGGCACCGTATTTCGAACAATGGGTACGGTCAGACTGCCATCCATCAGAAACAGTATTCTGGCATGTCTGCCTTTTTCTGTTATCGCTTGCTCAATTGCTTTTTGAAGTGAACGAGAAGTCATGATGCCCGCATTTTGCAGGAGTCGGTCTTCGATTTCCGTGATCGTCCACACATGAGCCTGTTTTGTGGTAGCCAAGAGGTTCACTGCATTATGGTCACCCAAATGGTAACGTGACTTTGAATTCTCGACTGCATCCTGGATACTGCTTTGATCCTTGAACAGGCGCGCGAAGCTGTCAGGCCCGAGGCCTTCGGGACAAGGAGAGACTACGATCAGTATGCCGTCCTGATTCAGGGCCAGTCTGCCGTGTTCAATTGCCTTAAGGGTCTGGTATAGATTAACATCGAAAGGCGGTTGGGACACCGTGACAACAATGTCTGCTTTCATCGGTATTTTTGCCGAGAAGTACTTCTGGGCATGCCGGACAGCCATATCGAATGTTTCGCTAATAGGCCCGGTAAAGGCTTTGTAGATGTTGTGATTCTTGTCGAGCACCATCTGGAATGAGAATATTCTCTCGGGACCAAAAGCCTGTACACAATCAAGCATCTCTTCATGGATTGGGTTGCCGATGAGGTTCAACGCCCGCGCCTTGGGGTGTAATGCGAATTTATGATTCTGCTCAATTGTGCGGTAGGCAGCAACACCCGGCAACAGAGACTTCCTGCCTCCGGTGTAGCCAGCAAAATAATGGGGTTCGACTGATCCGATGACGACTAGCTTATCGCAGGACGTGATTTTTTTGTTTAGCCATAACTCGTTGCCGTATCGTGTTTTGCCAAGATATGCGTGTCGGGTGTTATCCCGCGCGTCGTGGATTGTGATTTGCTCTTTGTAGCGGCCGTAGTGCTTGCCAAATATTGAATGAAGATCTGTTTCACACGGTGCCGAATGCGCACCGGTACCGATGATGAATTGAGTATATTGCAGTTTGATATTTCCATTGATCACATCGAGCACCTCGGATGTTTTGGTTGGCCGTGTCGCATCGTTTATTACAAAGAGCACGCGTGTTCTTGTCTTGAGGAATTCGCTTAGTGACTTGTTACCGAGCGGTCTCCTAATTGCCTGCTCCAAGATGATGTTGGGTCGCTCACGCCTGACTTCTTGGGGATAGGTGATTTCGAGGATGTTTTTATCGGCAATGGTTATTTCGATATTAACGGATCCGTAGGGTATTAATATCTTCTTCATGATCGATTTGTGCCAACCACTTTCTGCGTTGGTTTGTTTTTTTTATTGAGCGTCGGTATCATTTGGCTTTCATCTTGAAAGGCTAACATAAAGGACGTACTCAATGATAGCCGTAATTCGCTCAGAGTCAATGTTGGATTTCGCAGGGCCGGCTTGACAATAGTAAGAAATTACCTATAATAACAGAAATGTGTTGGGTTTTTTTAATTTTGCTTAGTTATAATCCGCAAACGCTTACGGTACCACCTTTCAAACACACCTGGGGCTTCTACCGTGCCTCAAAGTACTACTTGCAGCTCTTTTTGGGTCCTGATTATGACTATGACGATCCTCAGGGTATTGTTGCGGTCAAACTAACCGAGTTAGATGATCCAAAGACACGCAAAGACGATGATGAGCTAGCCGTTTTCGCCGTGAATTCTGGTGTTGGCCAGATAGTCTACAACATAGGTCTAGCTTCCGTCAAGGTCTATGGTGACACCAACATGTTTTCAGACCCCAAAGGTATCGCGGCTACTGCCGATGGATTGATCGCGGTTGCGGACTTCGGAAATCAAAGAGTAGTCAAGCTTCAGTATCGAAAGGGCAAGATCGAACACGTCGCCGAAATACCGATACCGGGGCGTCCCTTTGATGTCTGCTTCGATTCGGACAACAATCTCTACATCACTGATTTTGACAGTTCTAAGGTCTACGTTTTTTCGCCTCAAGATTCGTTGATGCAGAAGTTCGGAACCGTGGGCCGTGCGTACGGCGAGATATATCAGCCGATGGGGATTGAAGTACTTGACGCAAAAGCTCCGTATAATTTCTACAAGGACGATTATGTTGTGATAACCGACAATTACGGCACGCGTATATCGAAATTCTCACGGCACGGTAGATTTATTGGTTCTGTCCAGAATTTTGAATTGGGGCTTGTTGATGTGTACTTTCTATACGTGGCGGCGGATTACTACGGTAGTGTTTACGTGACCGATGATTTGAATAATCAGGTTCATAAATTCGATCATAATATGAATTACATCATATCGGTGGGCAGAACAGGTACGGCGCAAGGCGAATTCCTATCACCTCGCGGCATAACGATTTGGCGCAGGTATGGACAGGTTTTCTTGGCCGAGAAAGAGGGCGGGCAATACCTGTGGCTCGCGGTAGACGGTTTTGTGGTTGGATGTTTTCCCCGTAAATTCTCGATAGAAAGACCGGGAACAACGTTGGCAATCTACCTTACCGATGAGGCGCGCGTTTATATAACGGTCATGAATCAGCAAGGAGAAAAGATACGCGATTTCATTGAAGGAATAAGAAGAATCCCAGGTGAGTACTTAGTAGTATGGGATGGGCGTGACAACAACAACGACTTGGTACCACCAGGTGAGTATGTGTTTCATATCAGGCTGAAGGGTCTCCAGGGACATGGTAGGCGAATCAGCAAGATAATTAAGGCGGGTGTTACATGCATCGCATCATAATTCTTTTTACTGTCCCAGCTTTATTGATAGGGACAAAATATGCTGGGGAGTTCCAAGAACTCCAAGTCGGCGCACGCGCATGCGCTATGGGGGGGACCGGGATTGCGCAGTTCAGTGATGCTACGAGTTTATATTTCAATCCGGCAGGTACTTTCTTCATACAGCGCAGCGTACATTTGATGCACGCCGAGAACTTTGCCGGGATTGTGAAGAATGATTTCGGCGCAATCGTTTTACCACGTGGCAACATGAGCGTCGGCGTGGGTCTGCAATATGTACACACGAGTGGCATAAAACTCACCACGCTGCCTGATACCACAGCGCCTCCGGGGAGTAATAACTTGCCGATAGCTTATGATACAGTCGGTACTTCGGACGTTCTGTTTTACGTGAATGGTTCTAAGGGTAACGATCGCTTATCTGTCGGTGCTAACATCAAAGTTTTTTATCGGGATTTGAATGCAATAACCGGTTTCGGAGGTGGTCTCGATGTCGGTGCTGCATTGAATTTGGATTATCTGAAAGTGGGCATCGTGGTGCGTGATTTCATACTCTCACCACTTGTATGGAGCAGCGGCCGTACCGAAACCATATTGCCAAAGATCGCTTTGGGTTTGGCTCCAGTTTTGCCGATAGCGGCGATCAATTCGGAGATTACGATTGAAGCTGACATTGTGAAGGTGCTTGATGTATCCGGTTTTGATGTGAACCTTGGCTTTGAATATGGCTACAGAGATATCCTTTTTGGCCGAATGGGCATATATTGTGGTAATTATACGCTTGGGGTCGGTTTGCAATACAAGAGGTTCACCGTAGACTACGCTTTTATGAAACACCCCGAGTTGAGTAACACTAACAAATTCTCTGCGGGGATGAGATTCTAATAAAAGCGGAAGTTTTCAGAAAGCTACTTAACCTCTGGGCGATTTTCATCCCGATTACCTATCATTTGTCTCCAGAACCAAGGGGTCGTCTGCTCTTGTCCATGGTTTGTATGGCTATTGTGCTAGTGGATTTCTTGCGTCTGCATGTCAACGGTATCAAGGAGGCGTTTTTCCTTTTTTTTGGGTCGTTCTTGCGCCGTCATGAAATAAGACGTCTAAGCGGAGCCTCTTATTTGCTATTGGGTTGTCTTATTACATCGCTGCTGTACAGCAAACCTATTGTTGTCGCTGCCTGTTCCTACATCATTGTTGGTGACACGTTTGCCGCCATCTTCGGACAAAACATAAGGAGTCCAAGGATTTTTCAGAATAAGACAATATTAGGTAGTATCGGTTTTCTCGGGGCCTCGGTTGCGACCGCATTTCTGTTGCACAGCATTACCGGGGCCTTGCCGCTTTCCCATTTGATGATCGGCGCAATTGCTGCTTCGATTATCGAAGCATTTCCGTTGCCTCTTGATGACAATTTTTCGGTGCCGATTATTACAGGATTCGTGATGAGTCTGTTATAAAAAAAGGCCCGAAAAGGGCCTTTTTTTACTTCCTTCCTAAATTATATTGCTTGAGCCTCTGTTCTTTCGATTTCGAGAGCTATATTTTGATAATCCCGCAGACCGGTGCCAGCAGGTATTATTCGACCCACAATTACATTTTCTTTCAATCCTTCAAGACGGTCGATCTTACCCTCGACCGCCGCGTCGGCCAGTACTTTCGTTGTTTCCTGGAAACTCGATGCCGAGAAGAATGATTCAGTTGAGAGGGCTGCTTTGGTTATGCCAAGCAGGATTGGTCGATAGGTCGCTGGTTTCTTACCTTCGACAAGGGCTTGTTGATTCACTTCGATCACGCGTCGCTTGTCTACTATCTCACCACCGACAAAAGGTGTATTGCCGGGCTCTTCGATTTTCACTTTCTGAAGCATCTGGCGGACGATCACTTCAATGTGTTTGTCGTCAATCTTAACATCCTGTATTCGATACACTTCGAGGATTTCGTTTACCAGGAAGCGTTGCGTTTCCATGGGTCCTTTTATTCTCAAAATATCATGGGGATCGATCGCGCCCTCGCACAAAGGATCGCCGGCGCGTACGAATTCGCCCGAATGGATCTTCAGATACCTGGTTGTGGGTATCTTGTAAGATCTGACGTCGCCTACTTCAGGTGTTACGGTGATTTTCCAGAAGCCTTTTTCCTCTTCAACGTCACATACACCATCGATCTCGGTGACGACCGCTGGATTCTTAACGATCTTGGCCTCGAAGAGTTCCTCGACACGGGGCAGACCACCAGTGATGTCCTTGCTCTTTCCAATCTCCTTGGGTATTCGGGCAATGAGCGTCCCAGGAGTTATCTTATCACCATCTTTGACCAGTAGATAAGTGCCAGCAGGTATTGAGAAGCTCTTGAGCACTTTGGTCTTCTTCTCCGTGATGTTGATCTTTGGATGATGATGCCTTAAGCGATCCTCAACGATGACGAATTGCTTACCGCCGGATCGTTCATCCACCCAATTTTCCTGCATGGTTACGCCCGGGATGATGTCCTGATATTTTACCAAACCGCCGACCGCACTGACAATCGGGATCGAATACGGGTCCCATTCGAATAGTATGTCGCCTTCGCTTACTTCACTCTTCGATTTTGGATAGATGACTGCACCGATAGGAATATTGTAGCTGATTTTTCTGCTATTGCCTTTGATAAACATGCGACCCTTGTCGTTTAGACTGATGAATAGCCCGTCGTCGCGTTTCGCTGCAGAAAGATTCTCAAAACTCACCTTACCGGCAAATTCGGCATTACGTGATGCACTTTCAGCAATACGCAGGGCGACTCCGCCAGTATGAAAGGTCCTCAGTGTTAGCTGAGTTCCTGGCTCACCTATGCACTGGGCAGCCATGACCCCGACGGATTCGCCGATTTCTACCATTCTGCCAGTAGCAAGGTTACGCCCATAGCATTTCGCACACAGTCCAACCGGTGCCTCACAAGTTAATATCGATCTAACCTTTACTTTTTCAATACCGCGTTTTTCTATCTTAACCGAGGCTTCGTTAGAGATTTCCTCACCACCATTCACGATGATTTCATTGGATAGTGGGTCGATCACATCGACAAGTGCAACGCGGCCAACGATCCTTTCGCTCAGCGGTTCAACAATCTTTTCACCTTCTTTCAACGCGCTTATTTCCTGACCCATGATCGTACCACAATCATCCATGGTTATCGTCACGTTTTGGGCTACGTCGACGAGTCGGCGAGTCAGATAGCCTGCATCCGCGGTCTTCAGCGCGGTATCGGCCAATCCCTTACGTGCGCCGTGGGTGGAAATGAAGTACTCCAACACTGAGAGGCCGTCCTTACAAGATGATTTTATCGGGGTTTCGATGATCTGCACCGAGGTCACCTTGCGTTGAGGTTTTGACATGAGTCCCCGCAGTCCGCAGATCTGGCAAGCCTGGTTCCGTGAACCACGGGCGCCCGAGTTGACCATCATGTAAAGTGGGTTGAATCCAGTCCGGTCCTTTTCGAGTTCGTCGATCAATCCCTCCTCGATATCCATAGCAACACGGGTCCAGGTATCGATTACCTTGTTATAACGTTCGGTCTCCGATATCAAACCGACTTGATGAGCCTTGTTGATGTCCATGACTTCTTTGGCACCCTTGGCCCATATTTTCTCCTTGGTTTTGAGGCTGAGCATGTCATCAATACCGATTGTTAACCCGGATCTAGTTGATAATTCAAAGCCAAATCTCTTCAGATTGTCCAGTAGCGCGATGGTTTTGTCGGTTCCGAATTGATCGAGGCATTCATCGACAATACCGGCAAGGATCTTCTTATTGACTTCGACATTTTTAAAGCGCATTTCGCTAGGGAGAAGTTCATTGAAGATTACTCTCCCGGGAGTCGTATCGATATACTTGCCTTTGAATAGGTACTTGATCGGTTGCTGATATGACATCGTATTATGTTGTATGGCCGTGGTTATTTCGTCAAACGAACCATAGACCTTTTTCGCTTGCCGCGAGTCCATTTTAACCTTGGTAAGATAATGCAGACCGATCACCATATCTTGGGTTGGCGCCATCAGGGCACGCCCGTTGCCCGGTGAGCGGATGTTATGTATCGAGAGCATGAGCAAGTACGATTCCATTACCGCTTCAGGAGAAAGGGGTACGTGTACGCTCATGGTGTCTCCGTCGAAGTCGGCGTTGTACGGATGACAAACAAGCGGATGTATTGCGATCGCTCGTCCTTCCCTGAGTACCGGCAGGAACGCCTGAATCGATACACGGTGTAGGGTGGGAGCACGGTTCAACAACACCGGGTGGTTATTGATGATGTCGTCTAAGATTTCGTAAACCTCAGTAGATCGTGCCCGGACTAATCTGCGCGCACTCCTTTCTGAATCCACGACACCGCGTTCCTCTAATTTACGGACGATCATAGGTTTGAACAACTCGAGCGCCATTTCTTTGGGGATGCCACATTGGTGCAATTTCAGCGTCGGATCAACAACGATGACCGATCTTCCTGAGTAATCGACGCGCTTACCTAATAGGTTTCTTCGGAACCTACCCTGCTTTCCTTTCAGGGCATCGGCCAGAGATTTGAGCGGCCGGTTGCCGCGTCCCTTTATCGGCCGGCTGCGCCGGGAATTGTCGAGCAACGCATCGACGGAATCCTGCAACATTCTCTTTTCATTTCGGATAATTACATCTGGTGTTTTAATCCCTGAGGTTATTGACTTGACGCGGTTGTTACGCGTAATGACGCGTTTATAAAGATCATTGAGATCAGATGTGGCGTATCTACCGCCCTCGAGAGCCACCAGCGGCCTTAGGTCAGGTGGGATCACGGGGATTCGTGTCAATACCATCCATTCGGGTCGATTTCCTGATAAGCGAAAAGCTTCAACGAGCTTCAGTTTCTTCAATAATTGCACGCGCCGTGCTTGGAGGGTTTCTTTTTCCAATCTTATCCGTAAGTCTGATGAGAGATTTTCCAGATCTATTTCCTTCAACAGATCATATATTGGCTGACCTCCCATGTCGGCCTTGAACCCCTCAAACTTCTTAACGGCTTCCTGGTATTCTTCCTCAACCAATACCTCTCCCTTTCTGTAGGGTGAGTCTCCTGATTCGAGAACGATGTAGGCTTCATAATTCAGTATCGCCTCTAGCTGATTGACCGAGAGATCCAAGAGAAGGCCAATTTTGCTTGGCGATATCTTGTAGTAGAACAGGTGAGCGACTGGCACTGCCAGATCGACATGCCCCATTCTGTCTCGACGCACCGATGATGCGGCGACCTCGACCCCACATCTTTCACAAACAGTACCGCGGTATTTGGCTTTTTTGTATTTACCGCAGGAACACTCAAAATCCTTTACCGGACCGAAGATTCTTTCACAGAACAACCCGTCTTTCTCAGGTCTTTGTGTTCGGTAGTTAATCGTGTCGGCACGAGTGACTTCGCCTCGTGACCATGATACTATTGTCTCTGGCGAAGCTAACGAGAGCTTGATTGTATCGTAATCGAGGAGATCAAAGCCTTCGTGAGTTTTACTTCTCATCAGGTTCCTCCTTTTTTTCAAGGGTTATGTTAAAACACAATCCTTGAAGTTCTTTGAGAAGCACATTGAATGATGCCGGGGCCCGTGGTCGCGGAGGATTCTTACCCCTGATCAGTGCTTCGTACATTGCAGCTCTGCCTTCGACATCATCAGACTTCACCGTAAGCATCTCTTGCAGCGTATACGCGGCGCCATATGCCTCGAGTGCCCATACCTCCATTTCACCCAGACGTTGTCCGCCGAACTGCGCCTTACCCCCGAGCGGTTGTTGTGTTATGAGTGAATACGGACCGGTTGAGCGAGCATGAATCTTCTCATCGACCATGTGTATTAGTTTCATCATATACATGTGACCGACGGTGATTTTCGCTTCAAACGGCAGTCCGGTTCGACCATCCCTCATCTCTATTTGCCCGTCCTTAGGTAGTTCTGCTGCTTCTAGTTTTTCTTTGAGCTCCTCTATTGTCGCGCCGTTGAATATCGGAGAAATCGCGTAGAATTTTAATTTGTCAGCGGCCCACCCCAAATGTGTCTCGAGAATCTGTCCAACGTTCATTCGTGAGGGCACACCCAGCGGGTTGAGTACAATATCCACTGGTGTCCCATCGGGGAGGAATGGCATATCTTCTTCGGGCATTATTTTGGCAACGACACCTTTGTTACCGTGTCGTCCAGCCATCTTGTCACCAACTGCTATCCTACGCTTCTGAGCAATGAATACCTTTATGATCTTCAAAACGCCGTGAGGAAGCTCATCGCCTTTTAGCAATTTGTCTTCTTCGTTTTTCTTCTCTGCCGTGATCTGTAGTAGTTTTTCTTCGGCCTCATTGACTATTCTCACGATTTCTTCATTTGTCTTGTTGCTGTGCACATATTTGTCATCGGCAGTAATCTTATGCGTGGTTAGATTTTCAAAGAAATCTTCGTTGAATGCTCTCCCCTTGGTCAGAATGATCTTCCCCTTGTCGTTGCGTACCGAAGAAGAAGCTATTTTGCCTGCCAACTCGTTCTTCAAGAGGCTGTTTCTGGTTTCTAGGATTTCTTTCTGTAGCGTCTCGAATTCATCTTGGATTTTTTTTCTTCGTTCTTCCTCTACACCTTTGGCGAGCGGATCGGTGGTCTTTCGCGTTAATATCTTGCGATCGATTACTACACCTTCAACTCCCGGTTCTATTCTCAGCGAAGTGTCACGCACATTGGTTGCCTTTTCCGCGAAGACGGCACGCATCAATCTTTCTTCTGGTGTTAGTTCAGTTTCCCCTTTGGGCGTGATCTTACCTACAATGATATCATCGGGGCCTACTTCAGCACCGATGCGTACAATACCGAATTCGTCGAGATCCTTGAGTAGAAAATCTGAGAGTCCGGGGATATCTCTGGTTACCTCTTCAGGTCCCAGTTTTGTTTCTCTTACTTCACAATCGCACTCAATGATGTGTATCGACGTGAATGTATCGTCCTTCAACAATCTTTCACTGACCACAACAGCATCCTCGAAATTGTAACCGAGGAAGGGCATGAAGGCGACTAATACGTTTTTACCTAGCGCGAGTACGCCGTCTCGTGTCGCGTATCCGTCGGCCAACACATCGCCCTTCTTGATTTTCTGACCCATGCTGACCAGCGGCCTTTGGTGAATGCATGTGTTTTGATTCGAACGGACAAACTTAGGTAGTTGGTATCGCTTCTTAGATTTCTTGTTGGATTCGATGACAATCCTCTGGGCATCGACATACTCGACTTTTCCGTCTTCTTCGGCAAGGAGCAATATACCTGAGTTCTTGGCGATCCGTTCTTCCATTCCCGTGCCAACATAAGGTATGTCAGGTTCAATAAGCGGTACGGCTTGTCTTTGCATATTGGATCCCATTAGGGCACGGTCAGCATCATCGTGTTCCAAGAAAGGTATTAGTGATGTGGTTGGACTGAAAACCTGCTCGGGCGACACATCCATAAGATGAACATCGCTTGGTGACATCAACGGAAAGTCGTCTTTGCGACGACAAAGAACCTGTTCAGTCACGATTCGCCCTTTTTTGTCTATCGGCGTATTCGCCTGAGCAATAGTGTATTTATCTTCCTCGTCGGCGCGTAGATACACGACCTCGTCGGTAACGCGACCGCTCTTCACTACCCAATAGGGTGCAAGTATGAATCCGTACTTGTCGATTTTGGCAAAACTTGCCAGGCTGGAAATCAAACCTATATTTGGTCCCTCCGGGGTTTCGATTGGACATATTCTTGAATAGTGTGAATAGTGAACGTCCCGAACTTCGAAGCCGGCTGTTTGGCGTGTCAACCCGCCGAGACCCAGTGAAGAGATGCGCCGCTTATGGGTCATTTCAGATAGTGGATTCGTTTGCTCCATGAATTGCGAAAGCTGGGAGGTCGTGAAGAATTTGTTTATGATATTTGATACCAACCGTGGATTGATTAGATCCTGAGGCGTCAATGCGGATTCGTCCATTAACGACGCGCGTTCTTTGATATTTTGCATCAATTGTTTGATGGCTAGCCTGAATTGCTCACCTAGTAATTCACCGACACGTCTTACACGTCGGTTTCCCAGGTGGTCTATGTCGTCAGGCTCGAACTCGCCGGCGGCCAAACTGAAAAGTCTGCGAAAGATTTCCAACAAGTCTTCAAGCGTGAAGTCTTGTCTCTTGGCACGTTCATCAATACCCAAGCGCATGTTCAGTTTGAAACGTCCTACATCACCCAGGTCAAAGTGGCCAAGATCGAAGATAAGGTTCTTGATGTACGATATTGCTATGTCGAGTGTTGGCGGAGCCATTGAACGTAACAGTGTGTAGATTTTTTTTGCCGATTCTTCCTTTGAGTGGGTCCGGTCTTTTTTCAATGTGTTGGTTAGTATGGTAACCCCAGGGTGGTGAGAATCGATTATTGTAACTTTCTTCACCTCTTTGTGTTCAAGGAACTCGATATTTGGAGCGTCGAGGAGTTCTCCAGCTGCAAGAATCACGTGTTCACCATCGCTGATTTCTTCGGCCGTGAAGTAGTTCTCGCCGCTTTTCAAGTCAACCGCCTTAACCGGGAAGAAGAGTTTTATTATCTCCTCGTTTGTTTCGTATCCAAGACTACGTAGGAACATAGTCGCCACTAATTTCTTGCGCCGGTCGAGGATTGCATATAATACACTCGCGTGATCAACGAGAAATTCAACCCATTGGCCGCGATAGGGTATTACCATGGCTGAAAAGCCTTTATCACCCTCGCTGAAATAAACACCAGGTGAGCGGTGAATCTGATTGACGACAACACGCTCGACACCATTGATGATGAATGTTCCTCGGTTGGTCATTAACGGGAGATCGCATAGATATATTTCTTGTCCTAATTCGTGTTGCAACTCACCGCCCTCTTCCTTGCTTGCTAATCTGAAGCTCACTTTCAAGGGCAAACCATATGTTGCCCCTTTTTCAATCGCCTCGTTTGCTGTGTATTTTTCCGTACCAAAACGGTGTGAGTCGTACAGAAGCTGATAGCGGTTGTGAATATCGGAGACCGGGAATTCTTGGTTGAAGACACCCTTGATTATCTTGGTCATGAATTGCTGGTAAGACTCGCGTTGAACCTCCAGCAAATGAGGCATTACGAAGCTTGTTTTGCTTTTTGAAAAGTCAACAATATTCCTCATAGGCTCACTTCTCTTGTAAAATAAGGGCTAAGAATTATGGTAAATTCCACTCGTTTGATGTTGAGTCAAGCTATTTTAACTCGATAGTAGCGCCAACCTCCTCAAGCTTGCTCTTCATGTTTTGTGCTTCTTCTTTGGTCGCACCCTCTTTGACTGCCTTGGGAAGATTATCAATCAGATCCTTGGCTTCCTTCAACCCGAGGCCGGTGAGTTCACGTAAGACTTTCAACACCTGGATTTTCTTGTCACCACATGAAGTCATGTTTACCATGAATTCAGATTTTTCCTCGGCTGCAGGCTTGGCAGCGTCGGCTGCTGGCTGTGCAACTGTCTGCATAGGCGCAGCGGCCGTTACACCAAATTTATCCTGTAACGCCTTGACCAATTCGGAGAGTTCGAGTACTGACAAATTGCCAATTTCCTCGACTAAGGCATCAACACCCTTTTTTGCTTTCGCCGTCATTTTGCCTCCTTATCTTTTTCTTTGATCGCTTCAAGGGTATACATTAATTCTCTTACAATTGATTCCAAAATGCCAACAAGATTGCCAATCATATTGACCGAACCGACTAAATATGTATATAGAACATCCTTGGGCGGTATTTTTGAAAATTCGATAATACGTGTGGTATCATAAAATTCGCCTTCGACGAAGCCACCCTTCACCCTTAATTTGTCGGTGTTGTTTAAGATCTTGGCTAAGATTATTGGGTCATCAAAAGCAATCGCGACCCCAGTCGGACCAACGAAAAGCGAGCGAATCGATGTTTCATCGAAACCCAGTTCTTTCATTGCCAGGAATCCGAGCGTATTCTTCAGTACAACGTAGGTTGCATTGTTCTTTTTCAGCTCACGACGGAGTCCTTCGAGATGCTTTACTGAGAGTCCGGTGAAGTCCGTGAAATAGAAGGCCTTGCCCGGTTTCAGGCGTTCTTTCACCTGCGCGACGTACATCAGTTTCCTTTGTGCCGGCATCAGATACCTCCCTTTTTCGTATCATTTAGTAAGGCTTTTTCATCTATTGCTATGCCTGGTCCCATGGTCGATGAGATCGTGACTGATTTTATAAGGTTACCTTTTATGGTTTGTGGTTTGGCGGCCATAACGTCTTCCATTAATACAAGAATATTATCGCGCAACCTCTGCGCCTCGAAACTCGCCCTGCCTACTGGAATATGTACGCAACCCGTCTTATCGGTCTTGAATTCGACTTTTCCCTTCTTGAGAGCTTTTACCTGACTGGCTATTTCAAAGGTTACGGTTCCTGCTTTCGGGGAAGGCATCAGGCCTTTCGGACCGAGTAGTCTACCCAATTTGCTGATATCCGACATCACATCTGGCGTGGCAATTATTACATCGACATCACTCCAGCCACCTTTGATTTTTTCTATGTACTCGTCGAAACCGGTATGGTCGGCGCCCGCGTCTCTGGCTTCCTTTTCCTTTTCTCCCTTGGTGAGTACGAGAACTCGCTTGGTCTTTCCTGTCCCGTGTGGCAGATTTGAAAAACCACGGATTAATTGATCGGTTTTCTTCGGATCGATGTTCAACTTGATAGATAGGTCGATTGATTCATCATAGTGTGCATTTGCTGTTTCTTTCGCCTTTTGGATTGCTTCATTCAGCGCGTATTTCTTGACTTCGACTTTTTTCTTATTCTCGCTGTATCGTTTTGACCGTTTCATCAGTCCTCCACGACAATACCCATGCCCCGCGCAGTGCCTTCGATGATCTTCATGGATTGCTCTATTGAATCCGAATTCAGATCCTTCATTTTGCGCTGAGCGATTTCTTTTATCTGGGCCTTTGTTACTTTGCCCACCTTCTCTCGATTTGGAACCGGAGATCCCTTGGCAATACCGGCGGCTTGCTTAAGCAACACGGCGGCAGGTGGGCTTTTGAGCACGTAGGAGAATGTCCGGTCATTATAGATCGTGACTACGGCTGGAACCACCAATCCAGATAAACTCTTTGTCTCGGCATTGAATGCCTTACAGAACTCCATGATATTGACGCCATGCTGTCCAAGTGCTGGGCCAACCGGCGGAGCCGGTGTCGCGCCACCCGCAGGTATTTGTAGTTTCACTGTTGCCACAATTTTCTTAGCCATTTTTCTCCTTACAAACTCTTTAGTTGATGAAAGGCCAATTCGATTGGAGTCGTTCGTCCAAAGATGACGACCAATACTTTGACCTTCTCGCGTTCTGGGTAGATTTCCTCTATGGTACCAATGAAATCGGTGAAGGGTCCATCTGTGACCGCCACGCGTTCGCCTTGCGCAAACGGGATCTTTGTTACAACTTTCTCTTTTGATTCTTGGACTTGTTTCAATAGCTCGGCTACTTCATCATCACCGAGTGGTATTGGTTTCGTCTTTGAGCCGAGGAAATGGGTGACTCCGGAAATCGAATTCACGAGGCGTAGGGTTTCATCATTGCCTTCCATTTCGATTACTATATAACCTGGATAAAGGCGTTTCTCTTCTACAACCTTCTTGCCCTTTTTGATGCGTACTTGGTTTTCCACAGGAATGACAATATTGCCGAAGTAGTCTTGCATATTCTTTTCCTTGATCATCTTCTCTAATATTTTCTTGACCTTATGTTCGTGTCCGGTCAGCGTGTGAACAACATACCATTGCATATTTCGCCGCACCTATCTTAGGATAAAACTGAGTAACGTTGAAAAAACTGTATCCAAAGCGAAGATGATAACCGCAACGATCGCCGAGATCACGACGACAACAATGGTAGAATTCGTTATGTCGCTGCGCGTCGGCCAAGTGACCTTACGCATCTCGAGGTATACCTTCCTTATATAATCTATTGTTCTATTTAGCATGCGCTTTAAACCTAGGCAGGCCTGGAGGGATTTGAACCCCCAACCACCCGGTTTGGAGCCGGGTGCTCTGCCGTTAGAGCTACAGGCCTATTTCGTTTCTTTATGGATTGTATGCTTACGACAAAATGGACAGTACTTTCTGATCTCAAAACGCTGTTGTTTTTTCTTGTTCTTGGTCGTAGCATAATTCCGATTCTTGCAATCCTTACACGCGAGGTTGATGATTACTCGCATTATTCTAGTATTTTGGTGACCACACCGGCGCCGACGGTGCGACCGCCTTCACGAATCGCGAAACGTAGACCCTGCTCGATCGCCACCGGACTGAT